>Ga0172372_10000013_pt1 | contig 261562 bp, 200 predicted proteins | sample LakKiv5m_2_FD_114544 | JGI IMG/M metagenome (GOLD analysis project Ga0172372, IMG submission 114544) | Freshwater microbial communities from Kabuno Bay, South-Kivu, Congo - kab_092012_9.5m | ecosystem: Environmental > Aquatic > Freshwater > Lake | place: Democratic Republic of the Congo...
GAGTAGCATTGCCGCGGGCTTTAGCCCGCGCTTTCATCTATCATACAGACCTTCCAGGTTTCCAAAACCTGGAAGGTCTGTTGTCAAGTCAAGCCGTTCGCCGTGCATAGAATTGTTTCGTTGTTTCAGGTTTTAAGCTGGGCTTACTTCTGCGACTGGCTTTTAACGGAATCTTCGCCAAGTGGGTGCCCCGTCGAAAATCCGAAGGCACAAAATCTGGACTATTCAGGTAGGGTCATAAAATGATAGTCATTATCCCTTCATTTTCCCATATGGGGCAAGGGTTTGCAGAACTTTTTTTAGCTTTTCTTTGTGTTTCCATAGGTCTTCCGATTTTTAAGTTAAGTTATTGTCCTTCAGAATAAACTTACTAAAACCTCGAAGACCTATGATTTTTCAAACATACGATCTTTGGGTGGTTGCCAAAGAAAGTAAGGTGATGAAAAGTTTGAAAGTAGACTGGTTTACAACGGGCAAACGGTTGCCAGCGAGAAGATAGTAGTGGAGTGATTTTCACACCCACACTGCCTCCACACCTGCCTGCGGCAGGCAGGCCCAAACCGTAAATTGATTTTCGAGTATCCGATTTTCGATTTACTAATAAATCTGATGGTTGAAGATTGACGAATATGACTCCTTACTTCAATCCGCAAACCGGCATATTTAAAATTTGGAAATGTCAGTTCTTCTTTATAATTTTACATTTCCATAACCGGATTGACATAAAATGCTGAATATGATCAATCTGTATGTTATCGACGATCATTTTCTTATCATTGAAGGATTGTACACCTCTTTCGATCCGGAATCTTCCGAGTTTGTTGTTGTAGGAGGAAGTGTCACGGTTGATGAAGGCATCAAAGAGATTGCCGGCTGTCAGATCGACATCATCATCCTGGATCTGTTCATCGGCCTGACCGATCCGTGTTTAAACCTGTCGCGAATACAGAAAAATTTCCCGCACATTCCTGTTGTTATACTTTCGAATGAAAGTTGCATCATGTGGCAGGTGGAGATGTTCAGGAGGGGGATCAAGGCATTCATTAGTAAAACCGAAGACAAGGTCCGGCTCCGGGAAAAGCTGTTGTATGTGGCCAACGGGGAGGTGGTCATGCCGGCCGAAGTGAACCGCATCCTTTTCTCCGGTAACGAAAGCGACCACATAATCAATTATTTTACTGACAGCTTTAAGATCATCAAGTATCTTTCCGAGGGGTTCTCCGTCAAGGAGGTCTCATGCCGCCTGAAGCTTTCTCCCTCCGCCATCGAGAAGAAACTGCATACCATCCGCAAAACCTATCATGTAAAGAGCAACATCGAACTTGTGTTCAAAGCCCTCTCAAGACCAGTCGCTCTCTGATATGCACCTCACCCCCCCCGGCACCTTCTCCTGAAGACGAGGGCGAGCTGACAGACGAGTTTCGGTCGCATTCCGGTTTTCGGAATTTTTTTTACGGAAAAAAGCCGACCCACCCGACACGATGATTGTGTATCTTACATGCACATAAATAACATGGAACTCTTTGATGAGAGCTTTGTGCTTTTATTTAATATCAATTTTCTATCAAGAAAAAATCACTATGGAAACAAGAACATTTAAAAAATTGACGAATTCATTAAGATTATTCTTGATGATGTCATTCTTATTTTTTTCTTGTGGGATTGCATTTCCTCAAGATGTTAATAGTTGGGATGGATATCCTGAATTTGAATTTCCACCACATGGTCAATACAGATTGTTAAATCTGTTTATCAATATCATCTATGATAACCCGAATAATGACCCATTTCCGTGTACGAATTGTGAATGGCCGATGGCTTCTACTGAAGGAATAAATATTGAATCTATTCCGACTTACCTGAACACTATGCATCCTGACATTTTGGACCCAGATTTCATAAATGAACCATCTGTTCATGGAAATATGACAAGAAAGTATTATGAATCTGCTCTAGGTCATTTGATTTTGCTTGGTGATTATGTGGTTGTAAATATTAAACAAGAAACAGTAAAACCAAACAACGAAACCTTTTCAGTTGGAGAGTTAGTACATGCATGTGTTGACCTGATTAATAGCAATGGAGGGCTTTCAACTTTATTTGGACACAATTCCTTTAGTCAATACAATACAATTAATGATTCTGAAGTGGACTTTTTACAGGTTTGTATGAGAAATAGTAAAGAGGGTTATGGACATTGGACAGAGGGTTTAGGTATGATCCAATCGACATCAAATTATAATATACTTTTTAGTGATGGACTGTTCAATACTAAAAATTGTTCGTACAGTTGTGTCGGGCCAGGTGATTTATCAACAAAATACACTGGGATCATATTCCATGAATTTTCGCATCAGTTCTTTGGAGGAAATGAAGCGCACAGTTCAGGTGGCTGTATGTGGAAAGGAGATGGTGGTGGTATAACCTTTTTAGGTAACCAATGTGGATACGGTATTATGGGTGGGGGAAATAGCGGATTAATTTCCTGTAATGGTTATGAGCGCCAGAGGTTACACTGGAAAAGTGATATTTATAATTCTACCAATAGTTATATTGCAGCCAATAATCAGGTCAGCGATATTTCGAAACAAGATGGAACAAAAACATTTCTCCTCAGAGACTTTGTCACGACCGGAGATGCAATTCGTATCAAGCTGCCCTATAAGGATAACGAGGGACTAAATCAGTACATCTGGCTTGAAAATCATAAAATTGGATTAAACGGAAAACTTGATTTTCTGCAATATTCTGATACTCATGCATGCAGGCCGGCAGGTAATCCAGGAATATATGCCTACTATCAAATCGGTAAAGATGTTAATACAGGTGAAGAAAGCGTTGTCTTCCCATCACTTCAAGCAGATAATTTGAAGATTATAAGCGCTGAAGGAAATTTTGACTATACTTCTGATGGTTGGTTTCAGCCCGTTTGCGTCGCAGATCCAAATGGAAATCCTGTTTATGCTTCCAAAGTTGTCAAATCAAATCCATTTCTAGGATATAATGATATTATGAAACAGGGAGAAGAAACAAATCAGCAAATATCCACATTACAGAAACATGATTTCAATTTAACTTGGAAAACTACATATGAAGATAACGAGGTTTTATCAAACATTCCCCATCTGATGAATCAAAAAAATCCATTTACCGGAAGTGGAAAAATGAACATCAGCTCTAATCCAGCCGCGGTAAATACATATACTTACTATAATGATCCAATTTCGTGGAGTTCGGATGATTTTAACCCAATTAATTCAAATCTGAATACTAGGTCGATTTATCTATCCGGTCTTTCAATTTCATTCACGCAGCAAGGGACGGATTATCTTGTTAATATAGATTGGGATGATTATGAGGTAAATAATGAAGTACGGTGGTGTGGAGACATTATACATAACGAAAAACTATACCTTGTCGAAACTGCTAATATCACTCTGGATCAGAGCAAGACTCCTGAACAAAAAGAGAGGGATCCGGTTTCTCATGAATTTGCATTGCCAACACTTCTTACCAGTAATTCGGGATCTCTTTTGACCATGGATGACGAAAGCAAGATACAGTTGAAGAATAATAGTACGATGTTACTGAAATCTGGTAGCGTTACAGAAATTTCGGATAATGCTAATATTACTGTTGAAAGTGGATGCAAATTTGAAATCGAACCATGTGCTACTCTCGTGATTAAAGATGCCGGTCAATTAATTGTTCAATCGGGTGGAACCATTTGTATGCACGATGGAGCAATGATATATATCAATAGTCCGGGGAATATTGACTTGCAACATGGTTATCTGACCGGAGGGTGTTTACAGGATATAATCGCTAATTGTATCATTCAGCCCCCTACAAACTTCAGTCAGGGAACAACAATCTGGTCAGGCGTGACCTATAAATTTTATGACAATCTGGTAATTCCAGACGGAGTGACTTTAAATATAGTCAATTCACAAATACAATTCGCTCCTGAATCTAAAGTGATCGTACAGCGAAATGGCAGGTTGATATTAGATCATTCTCAATTGACAAAAACTCAAACAAATTGTTATAACTCCCAATGGTTGGGTGTTGAAGTGTGGGGGAATTCTCAGGTATCACAGGTGCCACAATCAAATCAGGGACTTTTGCGCATTTTAAATGGAGGATCAATTGAATATGCCAAGATAGGTATTCTTGCAAACAGACACGGAGGCTACCCCGAACCCGATATTCCCGTGCCTGGTTATACCGGCGGGATCGTATGGTGCGATAGCGGATACTTTGTTAACAATAATATCGGCGCTATTTTTGGTTCATATTCATTTCACAGTGGTTCTTATTTCAGAAGAACACATTTTTTGACGAATGACGATATGATACAAGGAGAACTACCACAATGTTTTGTGCGATTAGATGGCCTTGATCTTGTTAGATTCTATGGTTGTACATTTTATAATTCGAAAATGGGCATCTTTAATGATTATTTCACCCGAGGGATCGGCATTTTCAGCTTTAATTCACATTTCATTGTAGATGGACACTGTTTTTCAGAAACATGGCCATGCAGTCATTGGAGACAATCGGTATTTGAAGGCCTGTACAAAGGAATTTATGCGTTAAACAGCGGAAGTGAACACAATCCGTACATTTCCAATTCCATTTTCAGAGATAACCTTAAGGGAGTTTATCTGAGTGGCTTTGGTAGTCTTTCAAATGCAACGGTAATTAGTAATGTTTTCAAAATCATTCGTCCCTATAATTATGTTGTTGATTCTTGTTACGGTCTGTACCTTGACAATTGCAGTGGATATCATGTTGAAGGAAATGAATTTTATACGGAATTGGGTACTGCGGATGGGATCGGATTGGTTGTAAATAATTCTGGAACGCTCAGTAATGAAGTTTATCGGAACAATTTTTATAACCTCAAATATGCCACTTTGTCTCAGAATGTCAACCGAAATTATAATCCTCCTTTGCATTTAGGGGGTTTGTGTTATAAATGTAATAAATTTGTCAGGGATGATCTAACAAAACCAAATTCCATAGATCTTTCGATTACTTATGATACTACCTATATGAATACAGTGGGAATAGCCAAAAACCAGGGAACTTTTATACAATATATAAATGGTGTTCCTTACTTCAAACCCGCAGGAAATATGTTTAAACCCACTCCTCCCGGTGGGCATTATGATATTTATAATGATGGAAATGCGATTGATTACTATCACCATAGCTCATCAACATTACCTTATCGATTAACACCGGATTTTAAATATGGTACAGTAAATTTATATTCTGTCCTCGAATTATTTACTGAATCAAGTTGCCCATCAACTATAGGGGAATTCATACCAGATTTATTCGTAGAACAATTAGAAGAGGCCACCGGTTCCGCTGACAGTTTAGGGAATATTTTAATTAGCCTAGTAGACGGAGGATCGACGGAATCGCTGAATTATGAAGTTGAGTCAAGCACTCCACCTGAGGCGCTTCAGATACGAAATGAATTGTTGACCCAATCCCCTTATCTTTCCGATACCGTAATGAAGACCTCTGTAATCAAAGAGGATGTGCTTGACAATGCCATGATCCGTGATATACTGGTAGCAAATCCTCATTCGGCAAAATCGGATGAAATCATCGGATTGCTTGAAAACAGGACAGTTCCGATGCCTGATTATTTGATGGAACAAATTCTTGCCGGGACAGATACAGTGAGCGCAAAAGAAATACTTGAATCGCAAAAGGCTTATTGGGATGGCATCAGCGCGAAATCTTATTACAGACTTCTCAGCTATTTTAAAGGAGATTCCGCTTCACAAGCCAACGAGGACAGCCTTGAGTGGTTGATGGATTACCGCAATACCCTTGATGCCTGGTACGATAAAGCAACCTGGTACCATTCTAAAGGAGAATATACCCTAGCAAATAATATACTAAACTCGATACCGTCTGCATTTTCTCTTTCTCTTTCCGAGTTGGAAACCCACCAGAAATTTACTGACTTGTTTGTTCTATTGGAACAAATGGAAACAGACACAATAAGTATTTTAAATATGGATAGTATTACCCAGTCCTCACTGCAACTCATTGCACAAACTGACAAAGGGGTCCCCGGAACCTATGCCAGAAATTGTCTGATTGCAGCACAAAAACTAACTTACAGGGAACCGGTCAATTTACCGGATACAGGTTTAAAATCCTCAAAAAAGAAAAAGTTCAAAGGAGCTAAAGAACCGTATAAGAGTACTATTTTATCTGTCTTTCCAAACCCTGCCCATGATTATTTTGTGGTTAAAACAAAATTTGATACCTTAACAGGGCCGGGTGTTCTCACTCTATATAATTCAAACGGATGGGCTGTGGAATCCTACCCTGTTACAAAAAAGCAGAACCAGATTGTCATTTCTACAGTGAATCTGAAATCCGGGTTATATATTCTTGCACTCGAATTGGATAATAAAAAGAGTGATAAGGTAAAAATTGCCATTATCAAATAGTGTCCTTACTTCACAGGCATTTCCATATATTTTATTGATTTGCTGTTATGAGAATATATATTTTGCTTTTATCTCTTGTCTTTATCGAAACTGAGGGGAATTGTCAGATCTGGCCCAAACTTATATTACCGGATAAAGGCACAAGTCCATTTTCTGTCATTGAACTTTATGACAAAGGTTATTTAATAGGTGGTTGGTACATCACAAATCAAGGGGTACCGATTAATGGTTTGTTAATGAAGACAGATGTCAACGGCGTTTTACTATGGAACAAAAGAATTGGTGAATATAACAATGGGACCGGCGTCTTTGATGTTAACCAAACATCTGATGGTGGGATTATAATTGCGGGTGCGACAAAACAAACTGATCCGTGGGGAGATCCGTTTATTATGAAACTGAACTCATGCGGGGAAAATGAATGGTGCAGGATTTATAAGATAGTAAGTGACACACTTGATTATGCAAATTCTATCTATCAGGTTCCAGGCGGTTATATAGTATATATATACAGAACAGGCAACCTTTGGGCGAATGATCACATTCACCTTTTTCGTTTAGATCAGAACGGAGAAATGATATGGCAACAGATGTATGCCCGTAGCGACACGGCATTTCTTGGTGCTGCCGGAGAGCATATGATAATAACCCCCGATTATCATTATTTGATCAGCGGATTTTGTTATTATCCTGATTCTACCGGTGGATTGATCAAATATCTTAAGCCGTTGATCATAAAGGTTGACAGTTCAGGAACGGCAGAGTGGGAAATTCCATGGCATAATGTGTCGGGAGAGATATTTCACGGAGAGGCTTACAATTCAATCGTCGACTATCAAGGTAATATCTATACCTGTGGCAGGCATATCAAATCCGAAGATACGATCCCCGGAGACAGGCCAACCATGATGATAACCGATTCCTCGGGAAATGAACTCTCTTATCACGACATGGTACCCGATTCCTGGCAGGCGGTATTCTTCAACATTAACTGGTTCCAGGACTCGACCATTGAACTTGATGGAGGTTGGATCATGACCCCGGGAGGAGAGGGACAAATAGGTGTCTTCAAAGTTGACCGGAACGGCAATTTTATCGATTCTGTTAACCTCCAGAAAACGGTCTATTGCTTTTCCGATGCCATTGTTGATAAAGACAATAAACTTTTTCTTGTTCAGCCAAAACATGAAGGAGGTCAATGGCGCACATACGCCTGGAAGCTCAACTCCAACCTTGAATTTGACACTTTGTACACCCAACCGCTTGTTTACGACAGTCTCTGCCCACACCCAATCGCCTCGGATACAATCCCTCTGGATTGCGTGATTGTCGGTCTTGATGAACCCTTTCAGAATCCCGAGACAGGAAGGCTCCGGGTCTATCCCAATCCGGCCCGGGATAAGATCCATATCGTGATCCCGGATCAGATCAAAACACAGACACACAGTCCGGTTTTCAACCTAACCACGGTTTACCATCAGTGGCGCACGGCCACCGTCGAGATCTACGATCTGTTCGGCCGCAGGATGTTTTCACGGGAAGTCAATCAGGGTGAAAGGGAATTTGAGACTGACGTGAGTACCTGGCCGCGGGGGATGTATGTCGTCAGACTGGTTTACAACAACCAGACAGTTGGAAGTGAGAAGATAGTGGTAGAGTAGCGTTGCCGCGGGCTTTAGCCCGCGCTTTCATCTATCATACAGACCTTCCAGGTTTTGGAAACCTGGAAGGTCTGTTGTCAAGTCAAGCCGTTCGCCCGGCAATGAATTGTTTTGTTGCTTCAGGTTTTAAGCCGGGCTCACATCTGCGACTGGCTTTTAACGGAATCTTCGCCAAGTGGGTGCCCCATCGAAAACCCGAAGGCACAAAATCAACGCTAATCAGGCAGGATCGGAAATTGCTTTTTTTCATGGTTTGACTTGTTTAATATTTTCAGATCCGTCCTATCTTTGTAAAAAAAAGCGCCATGAAAAAATTATTCACTTTGTTTCTTTTATTGTTTGTTTTCGGAGCAGCAATTGCCCAGGAAAAAGCAGATGCGGTTAAAGAACAATCACCGATGAAACCGGCATTGCTGGTTATCGACACGCAGAATGCATTTCTTAAGTATATGTCGGAAGAGAAAGGTACTACTCTTGAGATGATCAATTGGGCAATCTGGTTGGCAAGGAAAAACAATATTCCGGTTATTCGCGTCTATCATACTGACCCTGAATGGGGACCAAAACCAGGAACGGAAGAATTCGAATATGAAAAATCATTGCAGGTTAAAGAAGACGATCCTAAGGTTATAAAGAACTTTCCCAGTAGCTTCAAGAAAACCAAACTCGATGAGATCCTGAAAGAAAAGGGATGTAACACTCTTTATCTCTGTGGCCTTAGTGCTACCGGTTGCGTCCTTGCGACTTACTTTGGCGCATTGGATCTCGATTATCATCCCTTTATGTTGAAGGGCGCGATTATGAGTGATAATCATGAGTCGACCGATGCGGTTGAAGGATTTTGTGAAACCGTGACCATAGACACCTTCGGTTTCATGCTTGAACATCATTAGTATTGCGTAATCAACAACTACCTTTTGTTTGTATTTCAGTCAGTTTTCCTAGCTGCCTTTCGCTTATTTTTCCCTACCTTTGCAGCGGAAAAAATCAATACAACAATGGGCGAAAATATTGAGAATGTACGATGTCTGATCATCGGTTCCGGCCCGGCAGGATATACAGCAGCCATCTATGCTGCGCGTGCTGATCTGAAACCCTTAATCTACCAGGGAATGCAGCCGGGCGGACAATTAACCATAACAACCGAAGTTGACAATTATCCTGGATACCCGGATGGGGTACAGGGACCGGAAATGATGGAACAACTTAGAAAACAAGCCGAACGGTTTGGAACAGTAGTGCGGTTCGGACTCATTACCCGTGTGGATTTTTCCCAAAGACCATTTAAAGCAGAAGCCGATGACGGGAAAACCATCCTTGCAGAAACGGTGATCGTTGCGACTGGTGCTTCCGCCAACTGGTTGGGTCTGGAATCGGAAAAGAAATATATGGGACAAGGAGTATCGGGTTGTGCAACGTGTGACGGATTCTTTTACCGTGGGCAGGATGTCGCCATTGTCGGAGGAGGGGATACCGCTGCCGAAGAATCAACTTACCTTGCTAAACTTTGTAAAAAAGTTTACCTTATCCACCGGCGTAATGAATTTCGTGCCTCCAAGGCTATGCAGCATAAGGTATTCAACACCTCCAACATCGAAGTTCTTTGGGAAAGCATCCCGGAAGAGGTCCTTGGCGATGAAAATGGGGTAAACGGATTGCGCGTCCGGAATGTAAAAACCGGAGAGATCAGGAACCTTGAAATCACCGGATTCTTTGTTGCCATCGGTCATAAACCGAATACAGAAATTTTCTTGGGACAGCTTGAACTGGACGCCATGGGTTATGTGAAAACTATCCCCGGATCAACAAAGACCAGTGTTGAAGGCGTTTTTGCCGCCGGCGATGTACAGGATCATTACTACCGGCAGGCAGTCACCGCGGCAGGAACGGGATGTATGGCGGCGATTGAAGCGGAGAGGTTCCTCGGAAATTAGTCGGCAGTCGGCAGTCTGCAGTCTGCAGTCTGCAGTCTGCAGTCTGCAGTCTGCAGTCTGTAACATAAGGACATTTTATCGACTGGCGGCTTTGGTCATAAAGTAATTAAGTCATTAGTATATTAACAAAGCAATGATTTTTTTCTTCAGGGGTTCTGACAAGTTTTACGCTGTTGAAAGCAGCACCAACCTTGATTCAACTGACAATAAAAAATTTTGTTGGCTTTTCGGCGATGCGGAATGTATCGCCGAAACTATTTTAACAGGTACTTTTCTCGGTCCCCGGCGTGAGATGATCACTCCATGGAGCACGAATGCCGTGGAGATCACCCAGAATATGGGAATTGAGGGCATTACCAGGATTGAAGAATTTACATTACTCCCCTCCCCGGATGGGGAGGGGTCGGGGGTGGGGCTTTACGATCCGATGCTCCAGCAGATTTATAAAAATCTTGACCAGGAGTTATTTCATATTGATAAAAATCCTGAACCCGTTTTGTATATCTCCGACATCGCTTCCTATAACAAACGGGAAGGTCTTGCCCTGAGCGACGAAGAGATCAACTATCTCGCCGGCCTTAGCAAAAAACTTGGCCGCCTGCTTACCGATAGCGAAGTGTTCGGATTCTCCCAGGTGAATTCGGAACACTGCCGTCATAAGATTTTCAATGGGACTTTTATCATCAACAAACAGGAAATGGGTGAAACCCTTTTCAGCCTGATCAAAAAAACTTCAATCGTACATCCTAATTTGATTATATCGGCGTACAAAGATAACGTAGCTTTCGTCGATGGACCTGTCATTGAACAATTTGCGCCTGCAATTCAGAATAAACCTGATTACTTTGTAGTTAAAGATATTCAATCAGTACTCTCGCTGAAAGCCGAAACACATAATTTCCCTACCACTGTTGAACCATTCAACGGAGCGGCAACAGGTTCCGGCGGAGAAATCCGTGACCGGATGGCAGGCGGAAAGGGGAGTATCCCATTGGCCGGAACGGCGGTATATATGACCTCTTATCCACGATTGGATCACGGCCGTCCCTGGGAGAAAATGGTAGAGCCAAGGAAATGGCTTTATAAAAATCCCGAAGAAATATTGATCAAAGCCTCGAATGGGGCCAGCGACTTTGGGAATAAATTTGGCCAGCCACTGATTTGCGGATCAGTTCTGACCTTTGAACATGATGAAAATGGGAAGACATACGGGTTTGACAAGGTAATCATGCTGGCAGGAGGCTTCGGATTTGCGAAAAAGGAAGACAGCCGGAAAGAAGAACCTGAAGGAGATCAGAAAATCATCGTCATGGGGGGTGATAATTACCGAATCGGTATGGGTGGAGGAGCAGTTTCTTCCGTAGCTACCGGAGAATATGAAAACACCATCGAACTGAATGCCGTTCAACGATCCAATCCTGAAATGCAAAAAAGGGTTTTTAATGTCATCAGGGCCATGACCGAACTTGACCGGAATCCCATCGTATCCCTCCATGATCATGGCGCAGGTGGCCATTTGAATTCAATTTCCGAACTGGTCGAAGAGACCGGCGGAACAATCGATATCCGTGCATTACCACTTGGAGATCCGACACTGTCAGATAAAGAAATCCTCAGCAATGAATCGCAGGAAAGAATGGGATTGATACTAAAGAAAGAAGACGTCATACTGATGAAGGAGATTGCCGACCGCGAACGTGCACCTTTTTATATCGCCGGTAAAACAACAGGAGATCATCAACTGGTTTTTAATGCCCGGGAAGAAGGAATCAAAGCAATCGATTTGAAAGTCGATGATTTTTTTGGAAAGCCTCCAAAGACTATAATGTCAGATTCCTTACGCGTTACGATATACTCGTCGCTTGTATATAAAGAGTCGGAACTGCGGAGATACTTGAATGAAGTGTTGCAATTGGAGGCTGTCGCATGTAAAGATTGGTTGACCAATAAAGTTGACCGGGCTGTTTCAGGTAAAATCGCAAAACAACAAACCTGCGGTATCATACAGTTACCGCTGAATAATCTCGGAGTGACGGCGCTTGATTATCAAGGAGGGAAAGGGATCGCTACCTCCATCGGACATGCACCCGTTGCTGCCCTTGTCGATCCGGTTTCCGGTTCGCGCCTTTCCATAGCGGAATCCCTGACCAACATTATCTGGGCTCCACTCACTCATGGATTGAAAGGGATCTCACTTTCTGCAAACTGGATGTGGCCTTGTAAAAATCCGGGTGAAGATGCCCGCCTGTATGCTGCTGTTAAAGCAGTCAGTGATTTTGCTATTGAATTGGGAATAAATATCCCGACGGGCAAGGATTCCTTGTCAATGACACAAAAATATCCCGACGGTACGGTAGTGTTTTCTCCTGGCACAGTGATCATTTCTGCTGTTGCCGAGGTATCGGATGTGAAAAAAGTACTAAGCCCTGTTTTAATCAATGAGCCAGGCTCAAAACTTATCCATATTGATTTTTCAGGTGAAAATTTGAAGCTGGGTGGTAGCAGCTTTGCACAGGTGGTCAATGCCATTGGAAATGAAGTTCCTACCGTGAAAGATTCAGCATATTTTGTCCGTGCGTTTGAAGTCGTTCAAAAATTGATCCATGATGACGCAATTCTTGCAGGCCATGATATCTCAGCCGGCGGACTGATTACCACCTTGCTGGAGATGACTTTTACCAATCCTGAAACCGGTCTTGATATCGATATCACACCATTGAACGAACGGGATATTATGAAAGTTCTGTTTAGTGAGAACCCGGGAATTGTTATCCAGGTCAGGGATCGTAAAACCATCATAAAAAAACTTTTTGCCGCACGTATTAATTTTGCTGAAATCGGACAAATATCCGGAGACCGGAACCTGAATATTCGGAATGGTGACACAAATCACACCTTTGATATAGATACGCTGCGAGATACCTGGTTTAAAACTTCCTACCTGCTCGATCGGAAACAATCCGGTGAAAAATTAGCGTTGGAGCGTTTTACCAACTACCATCGTCAACCATTGAAATTCAGTTTTTTAAAAAACTTTACAGGCAAAAATGCCCAGTTTGGCATTGATCCGAAAAGCAGAACATCGTCCGGTATCAAAGCTGCCATCATACGGGAAAAGGGCGTGAACCGTGACCGCGATATGGCATGGGCACTGCACCTGGCCGGTTTCGATGTCAAAGATGTTCATATGACCGACCTGATTACCGGACGCGAAAACCTTGAAGATGTCAACATGATTGCCTTTGTCGGTGGATTTTCAAATTCCGATGTACTGGGTTCAGCCAAAGGATGGGCCGGAGCATTTCTATACAATGAAAAGGCAAAACAGACGCTCGACAATTATTTTAAACGAGAGGATACCTTAAGTCTGGGGGTCTGTAACGGTTGTCAATTACTGGTTGAGCTTAGACTTTTATACCCTGAACATCCGGTTCATCCGAAGATGTTGTGGAATGATTCTCATAAGTATGAATGTACCTTTGTCGGATTGACCATAATGGAGAACCGGTCGGTGATGCTCAGAACTCTGTCAGGATCAAGACTGGGTATCTGGGTGGCACATGGAGAAGGCAAATTCATTTTCCCATATGAGGAAAGCCGATATCACATCCCGGCAAAATTCACATACAGTGGATATCCCGGAAATCCGAACGGATCACAATTCGATACCGCATGCATAGCTTCCAACGATGGTCGTCATCTGGCCATCATGCCCCATCTCGAAGATTCAATCCTTCCATGGCAGTGGGCACATTACCCGGCCGATCGCGCTAACGATGAAATCACACCCTGGATCGAAGCCTTTGTAAATGCAAGAAAGTGGATAAGTGTAAGAATGACCACTAACCAATGACAAATTATTTATGAGAAAAATAATACTTGTTACGGGCGCTACATCTGGCTTTGGGAGGGCTATCGCTGTCAGATTCGCTCAAAACGGAGATAATCTGATCATCACCGGCCGGAGAAAAGATCGTCTTAAAGAACTGAAAAACCGTTTGGAGAGGGAATTTAAATCGGAGGTTCTTGCTTTAGGCTTTGATGTAAGGAAATTAACCGAAGTTGAAAATGCAATAATGACCTTGCCGGAAAAATGGAAATTAATTGATGTATTGGTCAACAATGCAGGACTTGCAGTTGGGATGAACCCGATTCATGAAGGTGTAACAGATGACTGGGAACGGATGATCGATACCAATATAAAAGGATTGCTCTATATGACCCGCATGGTTTCGCCGCTTATGGTTGCCCGGCGGCAAGGGCATATAATAAATATCGGGTCGATTGCCGGTAAAGAGGTTTATCCAAACGGCAATGTTTATTGCGGATCCAAATTTGCAGTCGATGCAATCACAAAAAGCGCCAGGATCGATCTTCTTCCCTATGGAATAAAAGTTACACAAGTTGCACCGGGAGCAGCTGATACGGAATTTTCACTTGTGCGCTTCAAAGGGGATAAACAAAAAGCTGATACTGTATACAAAGGTTTTACTCCTTTAAAGGGAGAAGATATCGCTGAAGCAGTGTTTTATTGTACAACCCTCCCGACTCATGTCAACATAAACGATCTGGTGATTATGCCCACAGCCCAGGCTTCAGCCAACCATTTTCATAAAAAGTAGCATTACAAAGATTTCAATTTCCAAATTTCAGGTTTCAGGTTTCAGCTTTCAGATTTCCAGGTTCAAGGTTTGTCAGTAAGTCATTACTGCCGACTGTAGATTGCCGACCGCAGACTTTTATCGCTACTTCACTATTTTTATCTATTATTGCATATCATTTCAATTTTAACAAGTTCCAAAAAGAAACATCATGGAAGTAACCCGTATTTTCGATCTCTTACCTCACTATGAAAAGAGTTTTAAACCCAAGGACGATGTCATAGCCTCCAAAGAAAACGGTCAATGGGTTAAATTCAGTATCAAGCAATACAGGGAGATTGTCGACAATATCAGTTTTGGTTTTTTAGTTTTAGGCCTCCAGCCTGGCGACAGGATCGCACAGATAAGCGCAAACCGGACAGAATGGAATTTCGTCGACATGGCAATCCAACAGGTTGGAGCTATTCACGTCCCAATCTATCCAACCATTAGTGAATCGGATTATACGTACATCCTGGGGCATGCTGAAGTCAAATTTGTCTTTATTTCCGGGAAAGAATTGTTACGCAAAATCCAGCATATCCTTCCTGATATTCCGCATATCCAGGAGATATACACCTATAACGCTCATGAAGGATTCAAACACCTGAATGATCTGATCGAAATGGGAAAACAAAACCCCGACCGGGAACTTCTCGAAAAAAGAAAATCAGCCGTAACTCCGGATGATGTCGTAACAATTATATACACTTCCGGCACTACGGGCAATCCCAAGGGGGTTATGCTCACCCATGCCAACCTAATCTCAAACTTCAAAGCCGCTTCCTACATCCCGCCTTTCGGGGAAGAAGGACGGGCAGTCAGCTATCTTCCACTGTGCCATGTCTATGAGCGGATGCTGAATTACCTTTACCAATACCTTGGGATCTCCATCTATTATGCCGAAAACCTGGGAACGATAACCGAAAACATGAAGGAGGTCAAACCCGATATTCTTTCTTCGGTACCCCGTCTCCTGGAAAAAGTCTATGACAAACTTTTTGCCGCCGGTCATAAGCTCAAAGGTTTCAAGCGATGGATCTTTTTCTGGGCATTGCATCTTGCCCTTAGGTATGAACTGAAAAGAGCAAACGGATGGTTCTATGAACTCAAACGTAAACTGTATGATAAGCTGGTTTATGTAAAATGGAGAGAAGCGCTGGGCGGAAAGATCAATATCGTCGTTTCCGGGGGAGCCGCCATCCAACCACGACTCTCACGGATGTTTACCTGTGCAGGGATAAATATTCTGGAAGGATATGGCCTAACAGAGACATCTCCTGTGATTGCAGTAAGCGATTTTAGCGAGCACGGGATAAAATTCGGGACAGTCGGCCCTGTCCTGCGCGGAGTGACCGTTAAAATAGCCGACGACGGTGAAATTCTGTGCAAGGGACCTAACCTGATGAAAGGTTATTACAAGGATCCCGAACAGACCAGGGAAGCCATCGACAAAGAGGGTTGGTTCCATACCGGTGACCTGGGTCACATAGAACCCGAAGGCCAGCTAAAGATCACCGGAAGAAAAAAAGAGATATTCAAAACATCCTTTGGAAAATATATCAGTCCGCAACCCATTGAAGATAAATTCAAAGAATCATTGTTCATAAATCAGTTGATTGTAGTAGGAGAGAACCAGAAATTTGCCGGAGCCCTGATCGAACCTGATTTTACCTTTCTGAAAGCCTGGTGCGAAGTAAAGGAAGTTCCTTATACCACGAATGCAGAGATGATCCAGCTTCCCAGGATCCGAAAACGTTTTCAGGTTGAGATCGACAAATACAATAAATTCTTTGGCGATACGGAAAAGATCAAGAGTTGGGACCTTCTTGACACGGAATGGACCTTCGACACCGGCGAGATTACACCGACCTTGAAACTTAAACGGAACTTTATTAGCAATAAATACAGGGAACGGATCGCTATCTTATTTAAATAATAATTTTTTACAATTAATGCCGGAAATTTCAAGACTGTTCGACTTCCTGGAGTTGTACAGGGAAAAGTACAACAAAAAATCGGATGTCTTTCTGTTTCGAAAGGAGAGGAAATGGATTCCTTATTCTTCAGAAGAATACATCAGGATTTCGAAAGAGATCGCTCTTGGGTTTCTTGCATTAGGTGTCCACCGGGAAACAAAGATCGGGACGATCATGAACAACTGCCCGGAATGGAATTTCTTTGATATGGGAATCATGATGTCGGGGGCGATACAGGTGCCGATCTACCCCACCGTGAGTGCCGGCAATTATCGTTTTATTTTAAACGATGCACAGATTGAATACCTTATTGTATCGGATGCTGATATTTACAAACGGATAATAAAGTTCAGCCATGATCTTACAAGTCTCAAAGGAATTTATACTATTGAGAAGATCAGAGGAGCCGGTAACTGGAAAGAGATCCTTGAAAAAGGAAAGAATTATCATACGACTGCTGAACTGGAAACGATCAAACAATCCATCCGCCCTGAAGACCTTGCCACGATCATCTATACTTCCGGTACTACCGGGAAACCAAAAGGAGTAATGCTCTCGCACAGGAATTTTATCTCCAACGTTATGGCTTGTTCCGGGATCCCCGATTTTAGCCCCAACGATCGCGCCATGAGCTTCCTCCCGCTTTGCCATGTCTATGAAAGGATGTTGAACTACCTCTACCAGTATTTCGGCATGTCGGTTTACTACTGTGAAAGCCTTGAAAAGATCGGAGAGTATATCCGGGAAATCAAACCGCATACCTTTGCCTGTGTACCCCGTATACTGGAGAAGATCTATAACCGGATTGTCACCAAAGGAAGGAACTTCAAAGGTCCCAGGAAAGCAGTTTTCTTCTGGGCTCTCCGCCAGGGACATAAGTTTGAATTTAACCACACTCGCGGATGGTTTTATGATGTCAAATTATGGATTGCCAACCTTATCGTCTTCCGCCGGTGGCGAAAATTGCTTGGAAACAACATCAAGCTGATTGTTTCCGGGGGCGCATCCCTTCACCCACGACTGGCCAGGATCTTCTGGGCCGCCCGGATGCCGCTTATGGAAGGTTATGGCCTGACGGAAACTTCCCCGGTCATCGCGGTCTCCAACTTTGAACCAGGTGGATTTAAATTTGGGACAGTAGGTCCCATTCTTCCGGGGGTCAAAGTAAAATTTGCTGAAGATGGCGAAATTCTTTGCAAAGGCCCGAATGTTATGCTCGGGTATTATAACAGGCCGGAAAGAACTAAGGAGGTAATCGATGAGGATGGATGGTTCCATACGGGTGATATCGGGATGCTGGAAGAAGACAAATATCTTAAAATCACCGACCGGAAAAAGGAAATTTTTAAAACTTCTACCGGTAAATACATTGCCCCTCAAGTCATTGAACAACGGTTTAAAGAATCACCCTTCATCGAACATATCCTTGTAATCGGTGAGAACCGGAAATATACGGCTGCCCTGATTGTACCGAATTTCGACCATCTGAAAGGCTGGTGCACTGATAAAAATATCACCTTTACAACACCCGACAAAGCCACGCGGAACGTCCGCATTATCAAACGTATCCGGCAGGAGGTTGAACAAATAAACCTCGATCTTGGGCAAACTGAAAAAATAAAAAAATTCAGACTTATCGCTGGTCCATGGACGGTAGCCTCCGGAGAACTTTCCCCTACCTTGAAACTGCGCCGTAAATTCATCCAGGAGCGATACCAAAATCTCATCGAAGATACATACCGTTCAACTGAATATAATTACCAGGTGGAAGAGGATTAATGCAGGATTTTGAAGATGAGTTCTCTCATCAGTTCTCCATCTGAAGCAGAAACGTTATTCAATCCTTTTGCTTTCAGGTCATATTCCCGCAATAATGAAATGATTTTTATCACTTTTGCCACTGCAAAAGTTTTGGCAGCCTGCTGGTAATCGGAAACAAAAAAAGGATTAACCGAAAGCGCTGAAGCTACGGCATTCTTCGACTTATCCTGGAGATAATGATAGGTAAGTACCCGGCTGAAAAAGGAAAAAAGGATTGGAATAACTTTGACCAGTGGGTTTTCTTTAGGATTGGCTGCAAAATACCGGATAATCTGGTTAGCCTTCAGGACATCTTTTCTAACCAACGCCTTTTGTAATTCAAAAACATTATAATCTTTACTGATCCCGATATTTTTTTCCACATAATCCTCTGTGATCTCTGAGCCGGAAGATGTATTGATCAATAGTTTGTTCAATTCGTTAACCACTTTACTCAGGTCATTTCCCAGAAACTCGGTGAGAAGAACGGCCGCTTTTTGAGAAATAGTACAATTTTTCCTCCGGAGATAATCGTGAATCCAATCGGGGATTTTATTTTCATACATTCTTGCCGACTCGAAAGACACCCCGTTTTTTTCCAATGACTTGTATAATCCTTTCCGTTTATCGAGTTTGCCATATTTATAACAAATAACCAGGATAGTTGATTTAAGGGGGTTTTCAATGTATGGTTGTAGTTCATCAATTTTATCCAGCTCCTGGGCCTCTTTGACAATCAATACCTGGTAATTGGCCATCATTGGGAAACGTTTGGCATAGCTGATGATGGTTGGAATACTGGTATCTTTGCCATACAGCACGGATTGGTTGAATTCTTTCTCCTGGTCATTCAGCACGTTATATTCGATAAAATCGGAGATCTCATCAATAAAATAAGGTTCTTCTCCAAATAGAAAATAAACCGGGTAGTAGATCTGGTTTTTCAGATCACTGAGTATCTGGTCAAAACTGATCTTGTTTTTTTCAGCCATGAAACATCGATCTTGTTATGTTTGTGTCCATTGTGCCTTCTTTGTGCCATTATGGTTGAAAATTTTTTTGCGTCTTGGAGTCTTAGTGGTGATTTTAAGCCTTGAGACAACTTCAATCGAACCGAAGGTGTTTGACCTTTAATTTTTGCTCGATGAGGTTGTTCATGGTATCAATACCGATCCGCAAATGTTCCTCAGTAAACTTCTCCGTCACTTTCTTATCGCTGACCTGGGTTTTTATCCCACGGGCAACCATTGGCTGGTCGGAAACAAGCAATAAGGCCCCGATCGGGATCTGGTTGGCAAATCCTACGGAAAAAAGCGTGGCAGTCTCCATATCGATCGCAATCGCCCGAGTTTTTCTTAGGTAGGCTTTAAATTCTTCATCGTATTCCCATACCCTCCTGTTGGTAGTATATACCGTTCCTGTCCAGTAATCCTTACGGTGGTTCAGGATTGTAGTGGAAACAATTTTCTGGAGGTTGAATGCCGGCAAAGCCGGTACCCGCTCAGGGAAATAATCATCGGAGGTGCCTTCGCCACGGATGGCCGCAATCGGCAAGATCATATCACCCATCTTGCATTTCTTCTTTAATCCCCCGCATTTCCCTAAAAACAAGGCAGCTTTTGGTTTAATGGCGCCCAAAAGATCCATAATAGTTGCAGCATTTGGACTTCCCAGTCCGAAGTTAATCAGGCTTATCTTGCCCTTGGTGACACTCGGCATGGCCTTTTCCTTGCCCATAATAGGGACGTTATGCCATTTTGAAAACAGATCGAGGTACCCACTGAAATTGGCCAGAAGAATAAATTCTCCAAATCCACTTGGGGAAGTTCCCGTATAACGGGGCAACCAGTCGTCGACAATCTCTTTTTTAGTCTTCATGCAGATCAGGATTTCATACCGGTACGAAGCGCTGTTATGATGACAAAGATAACGTTTTGTCGGATTTTTACGTATGTTTGTATTGGAAGGATGATGCAACAGTTAAACTTACCGATTTTTAAAACCCGGATCCGACAAGACCGGAATGGTAGACAGGAAATCTTTGACAACTTTCGAAGGAAATTTGTCAGGTTGACCCCCGAAGAATGGGTCCGCCAGCATTTTTTGAATTTCCTGGTCACTCAAAAAAGTTATCCTGCTTCAGTAATTGTGGTGGAAGCCTCCCTGACCTATAACCACTTGAAGAAACGCAGCGACATCCTCGTATACGGACCCCGGAAGAATCCATGTCTGGTGGTCGAATGTAAAGCTCCGGAGATAGAGATCACCCAAGATGTCTTTGACCAGGTAGCAATGTATAATATGACACTGACAGTCGATTTCGTTGTCGTTACAAATGGATTAACTCATTATGCCTGCCGCATCGATCATAAAAACAAATCGTTTAAGTTTTTAAAGGAGGTACCGGAGTACCGGGAAGTCATTATGTCATTAAGTCATTAAGTCATTATGTTTCGCTTTTCATTACTTCACTATTTCGCTATTTTATTATATAAAAATATCGCCCATGGAGTTATTTAACAACATCCCCCAAAACCTGATCAATTTTGTGCTGGTCACGATTTTTTCCCTGCTGATAGGACTGTCGCAGCGCAGAATTCATAGTCTGACCCACGAAGGCAGCCATACCTTCGGTACCGACCGGACCTTTACTTTCATCGGCATCCTGGGTTTTGTCCTGTATCTTATCGATTGGCAACATGCAAACCTGTTCATGGGAGGAGGATTAGTCCTCGCTATCATTTTTTCCATTTCCTATTTTTTTCATATCCGTGAATTTAAAGACTTTGGAGCAACCACAATCCTGATCGCTCTTATCACCTATTGCATCGGCCCTCTTGTTATGACACAACCACTATGGATGGTTCTGCTGATTATTGTAACGGTTCTCATTTTAACCGAGATGAAAGAGACCTTTGGCACCCTGTCACAGAAATTTGACCGTTACGAGTTCATCACCCTTGCTAAATTCCTTGTCATCGCCGGGGTGATTCTACCCATCGTCCCGGATGAACCTTTCATCAAGGGCCTAAGTCTGACGCCATACAAGATCTGGCTGGCCATCGTAGTAATCTCAACCATTTCCTATTTCAGCTACCTTTTAAAGAAGTTTGTTTTCAGGAAGGCCAGCATAATCCTATCCGGTATCCTGGGAGGTCTATACAGCAGTACTGCCACAACGATCATCCTTGCCAAAAAAAGTAAAAAAGAACCACAAAACCTGAACCAGTATATGGCCGGTATTCTTTTTGCCACGTCAATGATGTACCTCAGGATACTCATCCTGATTTTTATCTTTTCCCAATCCCTGTTTTTCCATGTCTGGCCCTTCTTCATCATCCTTTTTATATTCTCCGCTGGGATCGGGACGATAGTTCTACTATACAAAAACAGGACTTTCGGGGCTTTTGACCAGGATCTTTCGGAAGATAAAAACCCGCTTGAATTTAAAATGGCCCTGATCTTTACAGCCCTCTATGTAGCATTTACTTTTATCACCTATGGTGTGATCACCAATTACGGAACACTTGGACTTAATGTACTTTCATTCATTGTCGGGTTAACGGATATCGACCCATTCCTGATCAACCTTTTTCAGGGGAAATATGGGGTATCGATGGATGTCGTTGCAATGGCTACTTTACAGGCAATTATTAGTAATAATGTCCTGAAACTCATTTATGGTTGCTTTTTTGCTGAGAAAAATGCCTGGAAATTCCTTATTTCCGGTTTTCTTATTATCATTGCCATCAATCTTATACTTGTTTTTATCGTTTGACAGGCATGGCCGATCATTTTACCATTGTACTCAGTAAGGTGGATGATGCATTTTCAATCCAGGAAACCAAGAATTATGGCCTGTTCATCCAGTTTAATGAGTCACACTTTGTTTATTGCATTCTCGACTACCGGCGAAATAAGTTCATGGGGATCCAACAAATAAAGCGGAATGAATTCCTGCATCGTCCCGAGATTAAAACTAAATTCCAAGATTTTTTAAAAAGTGTTATTACAGCGATACCCTGGTTGAAAAATTCGTATAAGTCGGTAAAAATTGCTTATGAAGGGAAGAAAAATACCCTGATCCCGGGCCCGCTTTTTGACCCCAACGAATTAGAGAATTACCTGAATTTTAATTTTATATCCGATCCGGAGGAAAAAGCTTTATCCGACCACCTTGTTTTAATGGATAATTACAACGTGTTTTCCATCCCGGTCGCAACGGCGGATGCAATGACGGCTATCTACCCGCATACTCGGATCTATCACCTCTCGACCATATTGATAGAATCGATTCTGATCAATTACAAGAACCGCATCAATACAAACAGAGTTTTCCTTCACCTGCGCGAAAAGCATTTCGACCTCATGTTGTTTGATGGACGTCAGATGAGCTATTTCAATTCATTCCCATATCTTAATGCAGAAGATATCACCTATTTCTTAATTTTTGTACTGGAACAATTAAACATCAACCCTGAAAACATTCCGGTTGTTCTCTTGGGAAAGGTAGACCGGAGTTCGAATTTGTCTGAACTATTACAACGCTATATCCGACATGTCGAATTTGGCCGGCGTAACGATAATTTTAAGTTCAGTTATGTGTTCAACCAGCTGCAGCCTCAATCGTATTACCCGTTAATCAACTTTACCCTGTGCGGATTATAAGCGGGAAATACAGGGGAAGAAAACTCCTACCCCCTTCGAATCTCCCGGTGCGTCCTACCACCGATTTCGCAAAGGAGTCTTTGTTCAATATTTTGAATAACCTGATCGATTTTGAATCGGTAAATGTTCTGGATCTGTTTACAGGAACGGGAAGTATTTCTTTCGAATTCATCTCACGGGGTAGTCCATCCGTCACTGCGATAGACCAAAATCCCCGCTGCATCGATTTTATAATTAAGACTTCCCGGGAATTTGGAATTGATAACCTTAGAACCGTCAGGTCAAATGTCTTTCAAATCCTTCGACATCCTTCCGCCTCCTTCGACCTGATTTTTGCTGATCCACCCTACGACCTGAATAACCTCGAATTGATCCCCGATCTTATATTCAACTCATCCATCCTGAAATCTGATGGACTTTTTATCCTGGAACATTCAAAAAACCGGAACTTCGACACCCATCCCCACTTTTCCCAAAAACGTAATTATGGAAGCGTAAACTTCACTTTTTTCAGCAACTCAGAAGGAAAATCCTGAATGAATGAATTAATGACTATTCATTCGTCACTCGTAATTGAGCTAGTATTCGTCTTCGTGGAAAAAAAAGTCGTCTTTGGTGGGATAATCCGGCCAGATATCTTCGATTCGTTCGTAAGATTCACCTTCATCCTCAATTTCCCTGAGGTTTTCGATTACTTCTTGGGGAGCACCCGACCTGATTGCCCAATCAACCAACTCGTCCTTGGTGGCAGGCCAGGGCGCATCTTCAAGTTTGGAGGCTAATTCAAGTGTCCAGTACATTAGTTTTATAAGCTTTTTTTAGATTCCTGCAAAAGTATAAAAAATAAAATCAAAATGTCAAGCGAAATCTTTTCCCTGTTCCCACTTCCGTTCCTCTGCTCCCCTATCTTTCCCCACTTTCCTCGCCAGTACAAACAAATAATCCGATAAACGGTTAAGGTAACGAATTATTATTCCCCCCACCGGTTGATTCTGATTTAATCTGACAACAGACCTTTCTGCACGTCGGCAAACTGTACGGGCAACATGGCAGGTCGAAACTGCAATATTTCCTCCGGGAAGGATAAATGAATGAAGCGTCGGCAACTCCTCATTCATGGTATCGATTTCGCTTTCAAGCTGGTGAATGTCTTCCTCCGAAAGCTCCGGGAGATCATGGATACGTTTTTCCGGATCGCGTGCGATCAGAGCTTCCACGACAAAAAGATTCGACTGAATCCGGATAAGTATTTCACGGTAATGGTCACCTATATCCTGGTCACGTATCAATCCGATGAAGGAATTTAGCTCATCAAGGTTACCATAGGCCTCCACTCGGTCATGGCTTTTCAGCACACGGGTTCCGCCCAGAAGGGACGTTTCTCCTTTATCCCCGCCCTTGGTATATATTTTAAATTCATCTGGCATATTCTGACTTTATAAATATTGATTCCGGTTCAATGATTTCTTATTCCCAGGGATAACGATTTTTGAAAGGAAAGCTAAATTAGAAAACTTTTCAATCCTTGATCTACAAATGATAACTTTGTATAAAAAAATATCATTGATATGCATCCTTATTTCTATTTACACCTCATCAAGATTATTATAGTTCTTGCATTGATCTTTACTGGAGTATTCATGCTTCTTCGTTACTATATGAAGCACAACAGGAAACAAATTACACCCGCTTCGACCAACGAATCCCAAAAAATTATTCTTCCATTACGGTTACAGGCTTATGAACGTATCGTTCTATTTCTGGAAAGAATCTTCCCGTCGACTTTGATTCTACGGTTGAACAAACAGGATCTTTCCTCCGCACAACTGCAGTCACTTCTTGTGAAGACCATCCGGGATGAGTTCGAATACAATCTTTCTCAACAGATCTATATCTCCTCAACATCCTGGGAACTAATCAAGAATGCAAAAGAAGAAACCATCCGGTTGATAAATCAGGCCGCCGGGAAAGTCAAAGAAAATACTCCATCTTCAGAATTGGCAAGAATTATTCTTGAAATCTCACTTGAAAAAGAAAAAAATCCAATAAACCTTGCCATTGAGGAGCTAAAAAAGGAGGTCAGGAATTTGTAACGTTTAGGTTTTCTGTATCCGGTACCAGTAGAGGTAAGCTTCTTTGAAACCAAGATTCGCATAAAGTCTCTGGGCAAGCAGGTTCCCGGTTAGAACCTGGAGGTAGGCTGTTTCCGCGCCATTTTCGATTCCCCAGCGGAGGAGACTGTTTACCAGCCTGGTACCAAAGCCCCGTTTCCTGTATTGCCTGTCGATTACAATGTCGAACATACCAAGGTAAAACCCCTCAACCACCCCGAGGCCGACACCCAGCGTCTTTTTCCCATCTCTAATAGAAACCATGCACTTTGGTGTAATCACGCGCTCCATGATTCCTTTATAGGTGGATTTCGATCGAGGATCAAATCCATTCATCCGAATGAAGTCTTTAATCCACTTCTCATCAATTTTGGAAGTAGCAAATACCTCCGGATCCGATCCGGGTTTCTCCCTTTTCACATCAGCGGTTTGGAAGGAGACAGTTGAATGGACAAAATAACCCCGTTTTTCAAGCCGGTCATCGATATCGACCGGATCGGCAATTGCAGTGATTTTGAATGTTACCGGGAGGTTCTTTGACTTAAAAACCCTTTCGCAAAAATTGATCTTTTTCTCCGGATCAAAGGTCGACGGATAGAGGAGATTAACCGAATTTGCCCGTTTTGTTACCCCATTTGCAAACCGTAAAAGCCAGCCGTCATATTGCATGGACTGTAAGGATGGCCAGGCGTTATTGCTGATCTCTTCGAAATGACGAATTCTCATAATAAAAAACGAATTGCGAAGCAATCACGAACACCCTTGAAATATAAGTGATCATGAGTAAATTACTTTGTTTTTCGGAAGCGTTCTTTGTCTTCCTTAGACATTTTTTCAGTTGCATACTGAAAAATCAAGCGGGCGGCTTTTTCTTTCCATTTAAAGAGAAAGGCTTCAGTGGGTACCGGTTGTTTTTTCCAGGCTTCGCGCAGGAACCACCCAAGTCCCTGGTGAACTTCCCGTTCAGGATCAACCATCATGGGATCGATAAAATTGAAAAAAGGACGAAAATCGGAAGAGAGTTTCATCTGTTTTATCAACCCGACAACGGCTGCTCGTCTTTGGAATTTGTTCTTTGCAAATCGCCAGGGTCCGATATCTTCAAGGGTGATAAATCCTTTTTTGAAAAAAAGAGGTATGATCTCCCCGCAGATATAGTCTGTATGTGCCCAATTGGTTATTCCTATCGAGAACCAGTTTTCGACAGTATCAAACGTTTTCCGGCTCCACTCCTTTTGCAGTTTCAGGGTCATCAGGATCGCAATACTAACCTCTTCATATTTTGGCGACCTGACCAGGGAGTCAGCCAACTGCTGTACTCTGTCAATATTCATCCCGGGAATAGCGAGAATCTCGGCGACTTTTGCTTCAAAAAGTTCATGCGGCAAACCCCATCCGCTATATCCATCTTTAAAATACCGTGAATATTTTTGAACAATGGCAGGATCGGCATGCTTCTGACAATATTCCTGAATATCACTAACAATTTCTTTGGTTGTCATTGTAATTACTTTTTGTTCCTGCTATACATCCCAGGCTACTAATCCCAAAATATTTTTCAGCTGTTTCCCTGCCTTACTTTTCTCAACCGCTGACCCTTTATTTCGGTATAAACCCCTTCGCCTTCTCCAACGCTGCCGGAATCCCACCCGGATCTTTTCCGCCTGCGGTGGCGATATGAGGTTGTCCACCACCACCACCGTGGATCTCCTTGGCAAGTTCCCGGATAATCTTTCCTGCATTCAGCTTATGTTCCTTCACAAGACTTTCGGAAAGCATCACAGTTAAACCTGCCTTACCGTCGCTTTCGTTCGCCATGACTAAGAACAGGTCGGGAATTTCTTTGTTTAGCTCCCAACCAAGGTTCTTTATCTGCTCAGCATCCAGATCAACCTTAACAGCCAGGAAATTAATGCCATTGACGATCTGAACCCTGCTTTTTAGCAATTCTTTAAGTTGCTGTACCTTTACCTTACCTGATTCTGAGACCTGTTTTTTAAGCGATTGGTTGTCTTCAATCAAGGTTTTAACACTTTTCACCAAATCCTTAGGGCGCTTTAGCATCTCTTCCAACTCATTGATGAGCTGTTGTTTCTCATTCCAGAAAGTTTCGGCTTTTTCTCCAGTGATAGCTTCAATACGACGGATCCCGGCAGCAATGGCACCTTCGGAAACGATCTTAAACTCGCCAATTTGACCCGTTGCCATTACATGTGTACCACCGCAAAGCTCTATAGAATATTCTTTATCGAAAATAATGACCCTTACAAAATCCCCATATTTCTCACCGAAAAGAGCCATTGCTCCCATCTCCTTTGCCTTGCCGATCGGTAATGAACGTTCTTCCTGGAGAACAATATTATCCCGAATCTTCGTGTTTACAAGCATTTCAACCTTACGGATTTCCTCTTGGGTCATCTTTGTGAAGTGGGTGAAGTCGAACCGCAATCGATTTTCATCAACCAGAGAACCTTTTTGTTCTACATGCTTGCCAAGAACCTGGCGAAGGGCGGAATGCAAAAGATGGGTAGCTGAGTGATTATTAGCCGTAAGCCTTCGTTTCTCTGCATCTACCTGTGCGTTAATAGGTTGAGAAGAGTCAAAAAATAATTCCCTGGAAATGTGAATGATCAAATCATTTTCCCTGATGGTGTCGATAACCTCAATCTTCTCATTCCCGGAGATGAACCAACCCCGGTCACCAACTTGTCCGCCCGACTCTGCATAGAATGGAGTCAGCGCAAGGACAGAATGATACAAAGTCTCTCCCTTTGCAACGACCTTCCGGTATTTAATGATCTCGGTGTCGACCGACAAAGTATCATAACCTACAAATTGGGATAAGGAAACGTCGTCCAGTAAAACAGTCCAGTCGGAAGCTTCGACGGAAGCAGCCTGGCGTGAACGGGCTTTTTGTTCTTCAAGGCCTTTGCTGAATCCCTCCATGTCCACCCGCCACCCATATTCCTTTGCCATCAGGTTCGTAAGGTCAATAGGGAATCCATAAGTATCGTAAAGTTCAAAAGCGAACGAACCTTCTATTGTATTGGTTGCAGGATGTAGAAGACAGGATGCAGGATCCAGGACCTTGGGTGCCTGAAGATAATTATGGATCTTTTGTTGATCGACATAGCTGTTGAACCGTTGTATTCCTGTTGCCAGTGTCCTCAAAAAAGCCGATTCCTCTTCCTTGATCACATGGATGATCAGGTTCTCCTGCGATTTAAGTTCAGGAAATACAGTTCCCATTTGTTGTACCAGCACCGGGACAAGCTCATTGATAAAAGGTTCTTTGAAACCAAGAAAAGTATATCCGTATCGTAATGCCCGTCGAAGAATACGACGGATCACATAACCGGCCTTTACATTGGAAGGAAGTTGTCCGTCGGCAATAGAAAAAGCAATAGCACGCAAATGATCGGCAATTACGCGCATGGCGATATCCGCCTTCGGATCCGATCCATAGGAAATTCCGGCCATGGATGAAAGTCCCTGGATGATGGGCTGGAAAACATCGGTATCATAATTCGACTGCCTATGCTGCAGTACCATGCAAAGACGTTCGAATCCCATCCCGGTGTCAACATGCTTTGCGGGCAGGGGAACCAGTTTCCCGTCATTTCGCCTGTTGAATTCGATAAAGACCAGGTTCCAGATCTCAATTACCAGCGGATTCCCTTTGTTTACCAGCTTTTTGCCTGGTGTTTTTTTCCGGTCGGCTTCATCCCGGATATCTACATGGATTTCCGAACAGGGACCACAAGGTCCGGTATCACCCATCTCCCAGAAGTTATCCTTTTTTGAGCCGAATAATATACGGTCCTCCGGAATTATCTTTTTCCAGATCTCTGTAGCTTCTATATCTTGTTTTAATCCCTCTTTTTTATCCCCTTCAAAAACCGTAACGTATAATCGATCCTCGTCGATTCCAAAAACACCGGTTAACAATTCCCATCCCCATTCTATGGCTTCCTTCTTGAAATAATCGCCGAATGACCAGTTACCAAGCATCTCAAACATCGTATGATGATAAGTGTCAATTCCAACTTCCTCCAGGTCGTTGTGCTTGCCTGAAACCCGTAAACATTTCTGGGTATCGGCAACCCGTTTCGATTTCGCAGGTTTATTTCCAAGGAAAATATCCTTGAATTGGTTCATACCGGCATTAGTGAACATCAGAGTCGGGTCGTCTTTGACGACCATGGATGCTGATGGAACGATCAGATGATCTTTGGATTTGAAGAAATCCAGAAAGGTTTTTCGGATGGTGAGAGAATTCATTAAATATCAGATTAACAAATCTTTAACAAATGTTAACATTTTTTAAAAAAGACATCAGCTGCAAAGTTAATTATTTACTTAATTTTGCAGATGTTAGCTCCCCGCTTTTGAATATTTTCTTATTAGCCTGCAAATGAGCAAGGTAAAATACAAGTTCAATAAAAAATCCTTAACCTTCGACCGGGTTCAGACTACTTTCCGGAAGAGAGCACTTTACTTTTTCTCGCATTTGTCGACCGGGGTTGTTTTTGCGGCCGTCGTTCTTATCCTGGCTTACAATTTCGTTGATTCTCCAAAACAAAAAGCCATGAAAAGGGAGTTGGAGGAGATGAAACTTCAATACCGTGTATTTGATGACCAACTCGAAAAAGTAACCCGGATTATTAAAGACTTACAGGATAGAGATGATAATATCTACCGGGTCATCTTCGAAGCCGAACCTATCCCAGGCTCCATCAGGGAAGCCGGAATCGGGGGGATTGACCGCTATGAAAAGCTCAAGGGATATTCGAATTCCGATATCATGATCGAGACCGAAAAGAAAATGGATAAGATCATGAGCCAGCTCTATGTTCAATCAAAATCATACGATGAAGTGTTCAACCTGGCCAAGAACAAGGAAAAGATGCTAGCCAGCGTTCCGGCCATCCAACCGGTCAACAACAAAGATCTTCGCCGTATCGGTTCCTATTTTGGCATGCGGGTAGATCCCTTTTACAAAGTCAGGAAATTCCATGAAGGCATTGACTTTTCAGCTTCTGTCGGTACAGAAGTTTATGCCACCGGTAATGGTACGGTCATGGAAGCCGGCAGGGGAGAAGGAGGCTATGGAAACGAAGTCGTTATCGATCATGGATATAACTACCGTACAGCATATGCCCATCTCTCAAGGATATTTGTAAAACCCGGTCAAAAGATCCTCCGGGGGCAAATCATCGGGTATGTGGGCAACACCGGGAAATCCACTTCTCCCCATCTTCATTATGAAGTACGTAAGAATGGCATTGCCTTAAATCCCATCTACTTCTTTTTCAATGACCTAACTCCGGTTCAGTTCCAGATGATGCTTGATCTTTCGCAGCGTCCGTCGCAATCGATGGATTAATTTAGTTTAATCACGATGCTGAAGAAAGATCATAAAATCGATAAAGTCTATTACACAATCGGTGAAGTTGCCGAATTATTTGAAGTTAATACTTCCCTCATCCGTTTCTGGGAGAAAGAATTCGACATCCTGAAACCCCAGAAGAACAAAAAAGGAAACCGATTGTTCACTAAGCAGGACATGGATAATATGAGGATCATTTTCCACCTTGTCAAAGAGAGAGGTTACACTCTTCAGGGAGCAAAAGATAAGCTGAGACAGAATAAGGAAGATGTTGTGCGGAATGTTGAGATCATCGATTCGCTCAACAGGATTAAAGGATTCCTGCTTGATTTGAAGGAAGAAATATAAATATTCCCGGGGTTTATGAAGAATCAGGATTCCTTTTTCAGTTCGGTATATGTAGTAGTGCAGATGATACCCTTCGGACGGATAACCTCCTATGGCGCTATTGCGGAATACCTTGGAACCAAAGGATCGGCCCGGATGGTGGGATGGGCCATGAATGCTTCCCATACTCAGGTGACCAACATCCCGGCTCACCGGGTCGTAAACCGTAACGGGATGCTTACCGGGAAACGCCATTTTGGAGGCCCGAACGTAATGAAACAATTACTGGAAAGCGAAGGAATAAAAATACGAAAAGATAAAATTCTGCGTTTTGAAGAATTGTTCTGGGATCCGGTGAAAGAGCTTTAATGCATCAATTTAGAAATGAAGAGGGAGTGCCTGGGTGTTGTATAAACGATATTGGCGAGGGCACTGACCGGAAAAACTTTCAATCCGGACATGGTTTGCCCGAGACGCAATTGCGTTGCAATGGCCAGACCGACAGTAAAAAAACGATGAAATGAACACCAACCAGATATTAGCCGCCTTACGTCACGTAAACGATCCCGACCTGAAAAAGGATTTGGTGACACTCCATATGATTGAGGATGTAAAGATTGAAGGGAAAAAAATCAAATTCCGTTTAGTACTGACAACCCCAGCTTGTCCACTGAAAGACAGGATCAGGAAAGATTGTGTGGATGCCATTCATACCTATGTTGATCGTGATGCAGAAGTTGAGATCGAAGTCACTTCGAGGGTGACTTCAAAACGCAAGGAAAATGAAGAAATGCTGAAAGATGTGAAAAACATTATAGCTGTTGGATCGGGTAAAGGAGGTGTTGGTAAATCGACTGTGGCTGTGAATCTCGCGATCGCTCTCGGACAATCGGGTGCAAAAGTCGGCCTTATCGATGCCGACATCTACGGTCCTTCCATCCCTATGATGTTCGGCCTGATGGAAGAGCATCCCAAAGGATATGATAAAGATGGCCAGACCTTTGTAATCCCGTTTGAGAAGTATGGTATAAAACTTCTTTCTATCGGCTTTTTTGTCGATCAGTCGAAGGCCCTTATTTGGAGGGGTCCAATGGCTTCGATGGCCCTTCGGCAACTTTTCACCGATGCAGAATGGGGTATACTTGATTATATGATCATCGACCTTCCTCCCGGAACCGGAGATATTCCCCTGACCCTGATCCAGAGTTTTCCCCTTACCGGGGCAATCATTGTGACCACCCCGCAACAAGTAGCCATTGCGGATGTAAGGAAAGCAGCCGATATGTTCAGGAATGACCAGATCAGGATCCCAATTCTTGGATTGGTTGAAAATATGTCGTATTTCGTTCCCCCTGATATGCCTGGCAAAAAATACAGCATTTTCGGAGAGGGTGGCGGACGGAAATTTGCTGATGAATTGAATGTATCCTTGCTGGGTCAGATCCCTATCGACGGAATGATCACTGTTTCGGGTGATACCGGCAGTCCCGTCGTCGCCGGCAGCTCGTCACCTGTGAGCAAAGCCTTTCATGAACTGGCTGCATCTATTTCGCAGCAGATAGCGATTAACAACTCGATAAAGGATATCTTTGGAGGGGAAATAGGTAACAAGGTAACAAAATAACAAGGGAATAAATAAATCAATAATTCAACAATTAATCAATCATGCCGACTAACGAAGAACTAGTTTCAAAAGTAAAAAATATAATCGAACAGATACGTCCTTATCTCCAGGCCGATGGGGGTGACGTGGAATTTATCGATATGACCGATGACAATACTGTCAACATTCGCCTTCTGGGCATGTGCGGCAATTGTCCACACAGTCAAATGACCCTGAAAAACGGTATCGAAACCGCTGTCAAACGGGCTCTTCCCGAAATCAAATCAGTGGAATCGGTGATGGTGTGAACAATCCTGAGTTCAACACCTGCTCTCCACATGTGTTAATCGATAATCTGTTGCAAGAATTTTTTTACGAAAGATACTTCGCTACGATAGGCATGCGACGTCCCATACCGAAAGCCTTTGGTGAAACCCGCAAAATCGGTGGTGTCTGGTAACGTTTGTATTCACTGGTATTGACGAGTTTCAATATCCGTCTGACCATCGCTTCATCAAACCCTTCCCGGATCAGCTCCTCCGGACCTTGCCGCAATTCGATATAACGGTAAAGGATTTTATCCAGGATACCGTACTCCGGCAGGGAGTCGGCATCTTTCTGGTTGGGCCTTAACTCTGCCGATGGCGGCTTCAGGATCGTATTTTCCGGGATGATCTCCTGATCACGGTTGAGGTAGGAAGCCAACTCATAAACCTGGGTTTTATAAACATCACCCAAAACCGACAATCCCCCCGCCATATCCCCATAGAGCGTTCCATAACCAACGGCTGCTTCACTCTTGTTGGAAGTATTAAGCAGAATATACCCGAATTTGTTCGACAAGGCCATCAGGATTACTGCACGAATCCTTGCCTGGATATTTTCTTCGGTAAGATCAAATGAAAGATTGTAAAATTGGGGTTCCAGAGTATGCTTGATCGATTGAAAATTTTCTTCAATCGAAATGATCTCGTATTCAATACCAAGATTCTTTGTCAGTTCGATGGCGTCGGTAACGCTATGTTCCGAAGAAAACTTTGACGGTAGTAATACCGCCTTAACATTTTCTTTGCCAAGAGCTTCTGTTGTAAGAACCAGCGTTACGGCCGAATCGATGCCACCCGACAAACCAAGGATGGCTTTAGAAAATCCCATTTTATGAAAGTAATCGTGGATCCCCATAACCAGCGCGTCGTGAATTAGCCCGATGGACCCTTCCCCTTCGCTCCCTCTCCCGGAGGTAAAGGTGAGAGGGATTAGGTTTTCCAGGTCATACACCCTTAAGTCTTCCCTGAAATAATCCAAAACATCTACCCAGGTTCCATCTGCATCAATAACCATTGACCCCCCGTCAAACAACAATTCCGTCTGGCCCCCTACATGATTCACATAAAACAAGGGTAGTTTATAAGTTATGGCGTTCCGTACCAGGACCTCTTTCCTGTTATGGTGCTGATTATAATGAAACGGTGAAGCGGCAATGTTGATGATCAGATCAGGTTTCAGCTTGATCAGCTCCTCCATGGGATTCCGTACATAAAGAGGGTCGTCGGCCATATTCCAGAGATCCTCACATATCGTAAGTGCAAATCGTTTCCCATTATATTCAACTACAGAATAAGGTAAACGGTTAGGTTCAAAATACCGATACTCGTCAAAAACATCATAATTGGGAAGAAGGCTCTTGTTCGCCCTACCCGTGATTTTTCCATCTGCCAGAAAATAGGCCGTATTATATAGTGGTTTCCCTTTCGTTGCGGGATTCCTTGTCGGACACCCTACAATAGCAGCAATCCCATAACAATCGCGGGATACGTTGATAACAGCTTTATGGCAGCGGTCGATGAAATCGTTGAATTCAAGAAAATCCCTGGGGGGATATCCGCTGATGGCCAGTTCGGCAAATACGACGACATCGGCTTTTAATGCCTTCGCTATGGCAATATTTTCCCTGATCAGGGCGGTGTTGTATTCAAAATCCCCGATACGGTGATTCAGTTGGGCCAAAGCAATCCTCATAGTCGTCTAAAAAAGCACCCCGATATTCAACTCGGCAAAATTTAACCAGGCTTTTTGATTAAGTCCGGTTTTGCTGTTATAACCGGTCAGTACATTGTTCAGGGAATTGCAGTAAGAGATGCCAAAAAACAGGCGGGTCGACTGATCGATATGGTATTCGGTCCCGAATCCGATGATCACCGACTCCCTGATTAAAGTCGTTTCATCGCGGATATCATTTTTTTCAGTGGTTGTCTTCCCGTCATCGGCAATAAAATTGTCGCTGGCCGTAGCTGTCAGACGGAAACCGGTTCCAAAACCGATCTGTCCGTAAAAAGAAAAGCGGCCGAACTCTTTAGTTTGCATTTTGACCATCATCGGAATTTCCAGGTAAATCAGACTATATTTCCGCGACATGACTCCATTTACTTTTCCTCCCGGGATGGACATAGAATCCGCATATTGAAGTTTTCCACTATAGAAATCGAAATTAAAACCAGTTGAAAAAGCATACCTTTCGGCGAAATAAATATCAGAGACAAAACCAACGGTCACTCCCACATTCAGACCATCGTAAGAATATCCCTTGGTATTGGTATTCATCCAGCACATATTCGGCGCTACTTTCAGACCAAGTTTAACAGGTAGTTTGTTTTGTGCCATCAGGAACGATGGAAAAGTCAAGAAGAGAGCCATCAAAGCGATAACCGGTGCGTTTATTCTTTTTATCCTTTGCATCATGTCTTTGTATATTTTCGTGATTTTGACAAAAATAACCATTTCATTATCGAACCATATCGTCAAATCTATAATTTTATACAAAAATATTCAACCATCCACGACGTTTATTTAATCCAACGAATAAAGTGAATTGTTATTGATGATAAAACATCTGGTTTCAGGCTCAAGGTTCAAGATTCAAGATTCAAAGTTTCCGGTTCCGGGTTCCAGGTTCCGAGTTTCAGTATCCAGTATCCGGCATCCAGTATACAATATCAGATTATTATTCTGGTATTATACAATTCTCTTTTTAGGAATAATAGTTCTTACAATCACCGGGTGTAGTTCGGGAAAAAATAAACTCAAAATCGATGTTTCTGGGATATCAATTCAGGAGACAAAAATTCACAGGTATGATGAAAAGCTTTTTCGGATCCACCTTACGAACCTGCAACCTGAATTGGAAAAACTAAAACCTGAATTCCGTTTTTTCCTTGATACTGATCTTAGCAATCCTGGTAAACTGGTGGAAATGAAGACCTATCTCGAAAATCCCAGAAACCTTGATTTTTCGAGGGAAGTAAACACGCATTTTAATGATCTTCATATCCTTGAGAGGGATCTCACCGAGGCTTTCCGTCATTATAAATATTATTATCCTTCGTCGAGGATTCCGCGTATTTACTCTTATATATCCGGTGGGGATTATGAATATCCTGTTCAGTTTGCCGACAGTGTTTTATTGATCGGTCTTGACAATTATCTTGGAAAAGATTACAAAGCCTATATTGCAGACGGATTGCCTGCCTACCGGGTTGAACGGATGACCCCAAACAACATTCTTCCGGATTGTATGCGTGTTCTTGGAAAAGTCAGTAAGATTTCCGCAATGTCGGGAAATACCCTGCTCGATAAAATGATCGAAGCCGGGAAATTATTATACTTTATCGATGCAATGATCCCGGGAACCGACGACCGTTACAAGATCGAATATACTACAAACCAGATAGATTGGATCAGGAAAAATGAAGCCCATGTGTGGGCGGCCATCATTGAAAACCGCATGGTATATTCCTCCGACGGACAAACCATCAGGGTGTTTATGGCCGATGGACCCTTTACCGCCGAATTTTCCAAGGAATCACCAACCCGGCTTGGCGAATGGATCGGCTGGCAGATCGTAAAAAAATATATGACAAACAATCACGAAATTTCCTTTCAGCAACTCATGGGAGAACAAGACGCACAAAAGATACTTTCCCTTTCCAGATACAAACCCGAGAAATAATTACCATTGCCGGCTGTCGATTGTAAATAACTTTCCTCTTTCACAGTATCACCTTTTCATAGCAAATCCGATTAAGCATCATAACCCCAAAGTAAATGCTCGTTAAAACTTTCGGCTGTGCCGTTTTCGGGATTCACGCTATAACCGTCACCGTGGAAGTGTGTATCGATCAGGGAATCCAGTTTTTTATGGTCGGATTACCCGATAATGCGGTAAAAGAAAGTCATCAAAGAATCGAAGCGGCTTTACGTAACAATGGGTACAAGATCCCAGGGAAAAAGATTGTGATCAATATGGCTCCGGCCGATATACGGAAGGAAGGCTCGGCCTATGATCTGACCATTGCTTTAGGTATCATGGCCGGAAGTGAAGTAATAAAAACCGATAAGCTGAATTCGTTCATCATCATGGGAGAACTTTCCCTGGATGGCAGCCTGCTTCCAATTAAAGGCGCTCTTCCTATCGCTATTGAAGCCAAAAAGAAAGGTTTTGAAGGATTTATCCTCCCAATCCAGAATGCACGGGAGGCTGCCATTGTAGATGACCTGGCGATCTATGGGGTACAAAATATTAAGGAGGTGATTGGATTTTTGAACGGGGAATTCAATCTGAAACCGACCATTGTCGATTCCAATGAAGAATTTCATCGTCACCTCGGTGAATATGAATACGACTTTGCAGAGGTAAGGGGACAGGAAAATATCAAAAGGGCGTTGGAAATAGCGGCAGCGGGGGGACACAACGTCATTCTGATTGGGCCGCCGGGTGCGGGGAAGACAATGTTGGCGAAACGGCTACCCTCAATCCTGCCCCCTTTAAATCTGCATGAAGCACTCGAAACAACCAAAATCCATTCAGTTGCCGGGAAGATGGGTCTTAACCGCTCCCTGGTGACCGTTCGTCCTTTCAGGGCACCCCATCACACAATTTCCGACATTGCCCTGGTCGGCGGTGGGTCGGTGCCTCAGCCGGGAGAAATCTCACTTGCTCACAATGGTGTATTATTCCTGGATGAACTACCTGAATTCAAACGCCCGGTGCTTGAAGTTCTTAGGCAGCCGATGGAGGACCGGGTCGTCAGCATTTCAAGAGCCAGATTTACAGTGGAATACCCTGCCAGCTTCATGCTTGTTGCCTCTATGAATCCCTGTCCGTGCGGTTATTATAACCATCCACAACTCGACTGCCAATGCCGGCCCGGAACGGTTCAGAAGTATATTAACCGTATCTCCGGCCCTTTGTTCGACCGGATAGATATCCATGTAGAAGTGATTCCGGTGCCTTACCGCGAATTGAGCGAATTAAGAATGGCCGAGCGAAGCGAGGCCATAAGAGCCAGAGTGATTGCCGCCCGCCTGATTCAGGAACGACGATTCGAAGGAAACAATGGTGTCCATTGTAATGCCCAGATGTCATCACGGATGCTGCGGAAAATCTGCCGTATCTCGGATGCAGGTCACTTGCTTCTAAAAAATGCTATGGAAAAACTGGGACTCTCAGCCCGTGCTTTCGACAGGATCCTGAAAGTTTCACGTACCATCGCCGATCTGGATAGCGCCACGGATATCCAGGTTGAACATCTGGCCGAGGCAATCAACTATCGGTCTCTTGACCGGGATAATTGGGGGAAGTAATAATTTTTAAATCCAATCCAAGGTAAGAGAAGAAAAACCGATTACTGGTTAAATTCCGGAACCATCGACGGGAATAACTGAAAGTAATGATTTTAAATAGTCATCTTTTCTGTTTATTTATCGATTTTTATAATCAAATTATTATATTTATTATTTTTACTAGTTACGGGTAAATGGAGATAACCATGAAAAAAATCTTATATCCACTGGTCTGTTTTCTATTCGGCTATGAAGCCATTATGGCACAATGGGACTCGGTTGGCCAAGTTGAGCCAAATATCGTTTTCACATCTCCCCATGTTGCCTATTACTATTATAATGAGACAGGAGGTACCCCTTCCAATCCAACAGGGATAGGACATTTGTATAAATCTACGGATACTTGGAATACCTGGACAGAGATATATTCTATCGGCTCCTGGACACCTTGGAATGTCGGTAGAATATGGGGCCTTCAGTTTATCAATGATTCTGTTGGTTGCATATGTTCTAACCTGATGAGTTATGGAGGTTTATCCCATTCTACCGACGGAGGGGCTTCATGGAAAAGTATAGCGGGAGGACTATCTGACATTCCGTTTTCATTTCTGCGTGCTGATTATGGATATTATAAAGCATATGGACCGGCAGGAAATGGATTCTATCTTTACGATCATGGACAAAGTACAAAACAAGACTCAACATTTGCCGGAGTAAACTACTTGTTGGACATTCTATTGTTCATTAATGACAGTATAGGATTTCTGATACCACATTGTTATTCTCCGCAAGTTTATAGAACCATAGATTACGGTAAGACCTGGGAACTTTCAGGGGATGCCGGGATTGCAAAAAAAATTATATTTCCCCATATGTCCAAGGGATTCTATCTCAATACCTCCAGTGACTTGTACTCCACAACTGATTTGGGTGCAACTTGGACATTGGTCGGTAGAATCCCGCTTTCACCGGTAATTGACCTTTTCTTCCTGGATTCCCTCACCGGATGGGCCGCAGGAAATGATGGACAGATCCTGAAAACAACCTCCGGCGGTGTTTCCTGGGAAGTAGTTCCGGCTGCCTCTACCGATGATATTACAAGGATCCAGTTTTTTTCAGAATCAATTGGATATTATATTTCCATCCATCATTATCAAAGTTCGGAGGCCAAATATATCCTGTACAGAACCCATGCCGGTCCATGGGGAATAATCCAAACCGACATCCGCAGACCTTTAAAGATCGTACAGAATCCGGTACGATCAAAACTTGTGCTATCCTTCAATACCGCTGATCAGCAGATCACATTCATTGATATTGTTACATTGAAAAGGCAAGTGGTTTTTCATTCTGATAAGTTTCTAAGAGAAATTGACGTTTCATCCTTCGCTCCCGGCATATATTTCCTGAGATATAAAACTCTCCAAGGAACCTTTTCTGAAAAGTTTATTGTTCCATTTGATTAGGAAGAACTTTTAATTTTCTACGACCAGCAGATCATAGGTGCCACTCTGCAAGTATCAAAATAGATCGACAATGAACAATTTTTCTGGAATATATAACTACCTTTCATTGGAAGGGACAACTAAGGGAAGTAAGTGTAAGTGTGATTCAGGTCAGGAGAAAAATATCCGCGATCACGAAACAGGCGTATATGACTGAAGCAACTCCGTTCAGGGTTGCGAATGCCAATGTTACCTTGGAAATATCGCTAGGCTTCACAATTAGGTGTTCATATGTGAGGAGAATGGTGAAAATCCCGGTACCAATCCAGTAAAGATAACCGAAATCTCCCAGGAATCCTGCCCATACTACGATAGCAATAGCGATAAAATGAAAAAAAGCCGATAAAACCAGTGCATTCCGTTTGCCAAGGATCACCGGAAGAGATCTCAGGTTTTCCGATTTATCAAAATCAATGTCCTGGAGGGCATAAAGAATATCAAAACCGGCAACCCAGAAAATGACGATAAAGGAGTAAAGAACCGGAAGCAGATCGAACCTGGCTGTGACTGCCAGGTAAGCACCAATTGGTGCAAGCGCCAGCCCCAAACCCAGGAAAAGGTGGGAAAGATAGGTAAATCTCTTTGTCAGGCTGTAGCCCAATACTACCAGTAAGGCAATGGGTGAGAGCAAAAGACAAACAAGGTTTAAAAATGAAGTTGTCAGAACAAAGAGAGCAGCATTGATAATCACAAAAAGTAAAGCGGACCGGGGCCTGATAATTTCACGGGGGAGCTCACGTAAAGCGGTACGGGGATTCTTTTTATCGAATTCACGATCAACATAACGATTGAAACCCATCGCTGAATTCCTTGCAAAAAGAACACATAAAATGACTAACAATAAAAGACGAAAACTGAGATTTTCACTCTTATCTTTCATGGCAAGGGAGAATCCGATCATGGCAAAGGGGAGGGAAAAGATCGTATGATTGATCTTCACAAGAGAAAAATAATCTGTAACCTTTAACCTTTTTTGGTGTCCCATCCAATGGTTTTTATCTTACAAAAGTAATAAATTGAGTTAAAACAGGTTATTTCTGAGGAATTCGTTAATTTTGTATTTCATTTTGGAATGTTATGATCTCGCACTTTCATTCGGTTGTCGGATATTTTAAACATTCATTTTCAGCACAATCGAAATACCGGCTTCATTCTCCTTTTGCATACCGGTTCTATAATGAAGTGATCAATAATGGTATCGCGTATCCCCAGTATAGCCACGTAGAACGGGTCAGAAAAGATATGATTGGTCATTCCCGGTTTATCAAACGAAGGGATATGGGAGCCAGGGCAAAGGAAGTACCTTGTGACCAGCGGTTTGTCCGTGTCAAAGATATTGCCCGGAAATCATCGATATCCGCGAAGAATGGTCAATTTCTTTTCAGGCTGACCAAAGACCTGAATCCTAAAAATATTCTGGAGCTAGGCACTGCCTTTGGAATAAGTGCATTATATATGGCTGCCGCTGCTCCCAGGAGCCGGATCATCACCATTGAAGGATGTCTTGACTCCGTTCACCTGGCTCAGGAAAATTTTGAAAAGGCCGGAACGAAGAATATCAAGGTCATTGCCGGAACTTTCGAGGACAAACTGTCGGTGGTCTGGCAGGATATGCCGGCACCAGACTTGGTATTTTTCGACGGGAATCATAAAAAAGCTTCCACACTTTGGTATTTTAATGAATGTTTGCAACATATACATTCCAACACCGTTTTCATCTTTGATGATATCCACTGGTCAGCCGAAATGGAATCGGCATGGAAGGATATTAAACGAAATACGGCTGTAAAAGTTACTATCGACCTGTTCTATATGGGAATTGTATTTTTTAAAGAAGAATTAAGTAAAGAAGATTATATTCTAAATCTTTAATTATGGAAAATGAAGTTATCCGTCTTGACCATATCGTAAAAAACTATAAGATCGGGACCGTAGTCGTTGAAGCCCTCCGCTCGGTTTCACTCGTCATCCATAAAAACGAATTTGTCGCCGTCATGGGCCCTTCCGGTTCCGGGAAATCCACGCTGATGAATATCTTTGGCTGCCTGGATACCGCAACCAGTGGGTCCTATTTCCTGAACGGAGAAGACGTCAGCAAGATGGACGATAACGCCCTGGCTGAAATTCGAAACCGCCAGATCGGATTCGTTTTTCAAACCTTTAACTTACTGCCACGCTCCACCGCACTGGAAAATGTCATGCTTCCTTTGATATATGCCGGAATGGGAAAGGCCAAACGTCAGGAACGTGGTATCCAGGTTATGGAGGAGGTCAAACTCACTGACCGTATGAAACATAAACCCAACGAACTGTCGGGAGGTCAACGTCAGCGTGTTGCCATCGCCCGGGCGCTGGTAAATCATCCGGCGATCATCCTTGCTGACGAACCTACCGGTAACCTCGATTCGAAAACTTCCATCGAAATCCTTGGGCTGCTGGAAGAGATCCATAAGATGGGCAACACGGTCATCGTCGTTACCCATGAAGAAGATATTGCCCTCCATGCCCATCGTATCATCCGGTTGATGGATGGCAGGATTTCGGTAGATGAACGGAATAAGACCATCAAAACCATTGCCGATTACACCTTTTCGGAAGCCTAAACGTCGTACGGTTTTTTATAAACCAACCAAGTGACCATGCAGAAAAAAGGAAATTACAAAAAACTCTTTAAAGACTTTAACGGTCTCAACATCATGATCATCGGCGACGTGATGGTGGATTCCTACCTCTGGGGAAAAGTGGAACGGATATCACCGGAAGCACCGATTCCAATCGTGGCCTTAAGAAAACGGGAAAACCGAATGGGAGGTGCCGCCAACGTGGCTAAAAATATACTGGCAATGGGGGCAAATCCGTTCCTTTGTTCAGTTATTGGAACGGATGAGAAAGGAGAAACATTCTTAGAACTCCTAAAGAAAGAAAAGATAGATTCTTTCGGTATCGTACGCAGTCCGCGGCGGATTACTACAACAAAATTCCGGATCTTCGGGAATAGCTACCAGATGCTTCGGATGGATGAAGAAGCCGACAATGACCTGGCAGGCAATGACTATATGACCCTCATACGGGTGTTTGACCAGATCCTTGATAAAAAAAAAATCGATTGCATCATATTCCAGGATTATGATAAGGGTGTGATCACGCCGCGCTTGATTAAAGATGTGATCAGCCGCGCCAAGGTAAGAGGGATCCCCGTTTCTGCCGACCCGAAAAAGAAAAATTTCAATGCCTACACCGGGGTGACGCTTTTTAAGCCCAACTTTAAAGAACTGAAAGAAGGGATCAACACCGATCTCGATATTGAAAACCGTGAATCCATATTTCAGGCAGTCAAATCATTGAGAGAAAAACTTCAGGCCAGATTTGTGCTTACCACACTTTCCGAGCATGGAATTTTAATCAGTACCGATGGGAAAGATGATCAGAAAAATATTTTTCTCCCTGCCCACATTCGATCCGTTGCCGATGTTTCCGGGGCAGGAGATACCGTGATCAGTGTCGCCTCTCTTTGCCTGGCCTTGAAACGATCGCCCTATGAAATCGCTTTCATCTCGAACCTGGCAGGTGGCATCGTCTGTGAGGAGGTAGGAGTAGTGCCGGTCGACAAGTCCAAGCTCCTGAAAGAAGTCCTCGTTTTGCTCTGATCCCCATGCAAACCGACGCGGATGTTATCATCTCCGGTGCTGGTCCGGCCGGCTCAATGGCTGCCATTCATCTGGCTTCTCTGGGGGTTTCAGTTCTTATTCTCGAAAAATCCTTTTTCCCCCGATACAAGGTATGCGGTGGTGGATTGACCCATAAAATCCTCCATGAAATTCCTTTCGATATTACCCCGGTCATCGAGACCACCATCCGCGACATCCGTTTTTCTACCGATTTGAAAGAGGTCTATACGAGAAAATCTGCTCTTCCGCTCATGTACTGCACCATGCGTACCCGCCTTGATTCCTTTTTATTGGAGATGGCGTTGAAAAAGGGTGCCCGGATCAGCACCGATCAGCAAGTAATGAGGATCCGACAGGAGCAATCTTTCATTGAACTCCAGACAAAAGACAATACATACCACTCCTTACTGGTCATCGGAGCTGATGGTGCCTCAGGGGTCACCGCTCGCTTGGCAGGCCTCCGTGACCATATTCAACCCGGACTTGCCTGGGAGGCCGAAGTCATAGCAGATACAGAGACAATCCAACGTTTTTCACAAACGGTCTTCCTCGATTGGGGGACCTTCCCCGGTGGCTATGGATGGATGTTCCCCAAAAATGATCATTTTTCTGTTGGAATCGGGGGCCCTGGCAGTCTTTCGAAATGGATGATCCCCTATTACCATAAATTTCTGAAATATCTGAGCTCCGAAACGGGTCAATGGATGGTGAATGATGGAAATTCTATGAAAGATATGGCTTCATTCATAACCTTAAACGGTAAGCCTGCAACTTTTTCCATTAAATCCTGGCCAATCCCGGTACGGGTAAAGAAAAGCAGCTTTCACAGGGATCGTATACTGGTGACCGGCGATGCCGCAGGGTTGTCGGATCCACTCACCGGTGAAGGTATCTATTATGCAATCCGTAGTGGCATCCTGGCTGCCCAGGCTTGTGAGAAATTCCTGAAGGGTAAGACCGTTTCTTTACAGTCTTATACCGACAGTGTGAATGAGGAGCTGATGACCGAGCTTCTGGAGGCAAACCGGATCAAACATATTTTCAATACGGTGCCCTTGAAAATACATAACTTCGTTCGCAACAACGACCGCGTCTGGATGGCATTTGGTAAAATTCTCCGTGGCGAACGTGTGTACACGGATGTATACCGGGGATTTGGGAAATGGAAATTCCTTTGGGGAATGGCTTGCATGGTGTCAAAGTGGATATCGGTATGGAGAGAAAGAAAATTGAAATGGATAAAGTTGTTCTGATCACAGGAGCTGCAAATGGCTTGGGAAGAGCATTGACGGAAACATATCTGTCGCATGATTGGCGGGTCATCGCAACCGATATTGATGTTAATGGACTTCTAACCTTGCCTACCTGTCAGGCTGGCAGGGCTGTCCAAAAAAAACTATTGACCCTGCCAATGAATATAACTTCAGATGAATCGGTTCACCACGCTTTTGCAGAAATTGAAAAGGAAAAAATAATCCTTGACCTGATCATTAACAATGCCGGTATTGACTGCTATTTCCCATTGACCGAAACTCCGGTCGATGACTTTAAGCATATTTTTGAAGTAAATCTTTTCGGGGGTTACCGGGTCAACCAGGTTTTCCTGCCTCTCTTGAAAAAACCCGGTGGACGGATCATTCATATCAGCAGTGAAAGCATTAACCTTACCATTCCCTTCATGCCTTACCCCCTGACTAAAAAAGCAGTAGAGGGTTATGCAAAAGTTATCCGGCAGGAAATGAATTTTCTAGGTGTTGATGTGGTTCTGATCAGACCGGGCGCAATTGAAACTCAATTGTTAGGCAAAGTAAGAAGTCTGCAGTCGGCAGTCAGCAGCTTGCCTGCCAGACAGGCAGGTCAGCAATTAATTGAACCATTCAAAAAATTTGCTGAGGGTGCGTCAAAAGAAATAGGGAAAACGATTACTCCTGAAAAGGCCGCGTCATTCATCTATCACATTTCCACTATACGGAATCCCTTCGCCGTGTACCGGATCAACAATATGACTAAATTGAGAATTGCTGCCATCCTGCCCTTCTGGCTTACAGAGTTACTGGTAAAGAAACGATTAAAGAAATAAAATCCCTTAAATTAATCGACGTTTTTATGTAAAAAGGAATTCTCGCTTTTAATTTCGATAGATTTATCCGGATTCTCAGATAAACTGTAACGGGGTACATGTGATTCGGAAGAGGGAGGTACATCATTCAATTCCACATTTCTTCTTTTATAGGCGGGAATACTTTCCAGTTCCTGCAGATTCGCTTCGATGGGTGTATGTGTTTTCAGCTTCTCGCTCATGGCACGGAGTTTCATTACTCTTTCATTTCCTTTTTTATTGACATCGGGATAATCAGGCTGGTCAGGCACTTCAGGAGGCGTTGCAGGATCCGGTGTAACACACCTTTGTGATTCGGGTTCTTCAATAGACCCTATGGGTTGAAAATCATGAACCAGGATTTCCATGGGTTCAGGTTTGACCTCCGGTTCAATTCTTTCGACAACAAATTCAAAGGTACGTAAAGGGATTTCTACAGTCTCCGACACCGGGTCGGGTTCGATAGTTGCAGGCTCAGGCTTGGAAGAGATGATCTTGATCTCTTCCTGCTCTTCCAGCAACTCCGGGAAGATTGGGTCCTGCGGTGGTTCAACGATGCGTTTTTCAACTTTAGGAGCAGAAGTTTCTCCGTAAAGTGGATGGATCGTTACATTCTTGGGTCTGTTTGGATCTTTCTCCTGGTGCTCCTTATCAAATCCTGTGGCAATAATGGTTACACTGATTTTATCATCAAGCGATTCATCAAAACCGTTACCCCAGATTACTTCAGCCGAAGATTTGGTTCTGTTCTGGATATAATCGGTAATCTCGGTGACTTCATCCATCGTAATCTCCTCTTTTCCGGAAGAGATATATAATAACAGATTCTGGGCTCCTTCAATGTCGTTGTTGTCAAGTAAAGGAGAACTGAGGGCTTCTTCAACTGCCTGTTGAGCACGGGTTTGTCCGTTAGCCACTCCGGTTCCCATTAGAGCCACCCCACTGTCTTTCATGACCGTCTTGACATCTTCAAAGTCAACATTGATGTAACCCGCAACCGTAATAATTTCTGCGATGCCCTTGGCAGCAGTCGTCAGCACATTATCTGCACGGTTAAAAGCTTCCGAAAGGGGTAAATCGCCGCATAGCTCACGCAGCTTGTCATTACTGATGATTAGAAGAGCATCTACCTGCTGCTTGAGCTGTTGGATGCCATCTTCTGCATACTGACGGCGTTTTCTGCCCTCAAAGGCAAAGGGTATCGTTACGATTCCCACGGTGAGGATGTTCAATTCCTTGGAAATCTGTGCGATAACAGGGGCAGCGCCGGTTCCTGTACCACCACCCAGACCCGCAGTTATGAAAAGCATCTTGGTGCCTTTTTCAAGCACTGACCGTATATCATCGGTATTCTCAAGCGCTGCATTACGGCCAACGGAGGGTACCGCACCGGCTCCCAGTCCACTGGTTAGGTTCGCCCCAAGCTGAATCCTGGTGGGAACAGGACTTGACTCCATAGCCTGGGCATCGGTATTACAGATAATGAAATCGACCCCTCTGATTCCCTGCCGGTACATGTGGTTCACAGCATTACTGCCTCCACCGCCGACACCAATAACCTTAATGATAGAGGATTGGTTCTTAGGCAGATCAAACTTTAACAAATCGGGCATGATGATCGGTTTTAGATTCGTTTAAAATTATAGAGAAAGATTTCAATAAAAGTTTTCATTTTGTTTTTTTATCAACAGAATGATTGTTAATAGTGGGTTTACTCAACATCATCCTCTTCAAAGATGGCTTTTATCTTGGCGAGGAATATATCCGGGAATCGTTTTCCTTGTCGTGTCACATCTTTGACCTTTTTCTCTTTGACCTTTCTTGTCTTTGTTCCGGTCATAACGGATGCTTCAACCTCAACGGGTTCTTCAACCTTGAATTTGGCCCGTTCTTTTTCATATCGGCCGACTCCTTCAATGACCAGGCCGATACCGGTCGCATACATGGGGCTGGCCATCTCTGTTGGTACATCGCTTGCCAGGTGTTCGTTGGGATAACCTATACGGGTGTCGAGACCCGTCAAAAATTCCGAAAGCTGTGCCACATGCTTTAACAGGGCACCGCCACCGGTCAGCACAATACCCCCGATGAGTTTCTTTTCGTACCCTGAATTTTTAATTTCATAATAAATGTGTTCAATGATCTCTTCCATCCGTGCCTGAATGATAGAAGCCAGGTTTTTAAGACTGATTTCCTTGGGCGTCCTACCTCTTAAACCGGGAATAGCTACGATCTCTTCATCACGGTTTTCACGGGCAAGCGCCGAACCAAATTTCATTTTCAGCTCCTCTGCATGTTTCTTGATGATGGAACACCCCTCTTTGACATCTTCCGTGATAATATCGCCACCAAGAGGAATAACAGAGGTATGACGGATGATCCCTTCATGGAAGATGGCAATGTCGGAAGTTCCCCCACCAATATCCACCAACACGACACCTGCTTCCTTTTCCTCCTCGCTCAATACGGCTTCAGCGGAAGCAATCGGTTCGAGGATAAGTTCCACTACTTCAAGCCCTGCTTTCCTGACACATTTGTAAATATTCTTGGCGGCAGCAGTCTGTCCGATAATGATGTGAAAATTGGCATTCAGCGAACTTCCATTCATCCCCTTTGGCTGGCGGATGCCATGTTCCCCGTCGATACTGAATTCTTGTGGAATGACATCCAGAATTTCCTCTCCGGGATTCATGTTCAGGTTGTACATGCTGTTACATAGCTTATCCACATCCTCCTGGCTGATCTCTATTTCCTTGTCATCCCTGATCATGCTACCACGGTGCTGAAGGCTTTTAATATGTTGCCCGGCGATGCCGACATTTATGTATTTGATATCAACACCCGATTTGACTGATGCCTCCGCAACGGCTTCCTTGATGGACTGCACCGTATTTTCAATGTTTGCAACTACTCCCCGCTTAACACCAATAGAAGGGACCTTCCCATATCCAAGGATTTCGATTTTCCCGTGTTCATTTTTCCGGCCAACAATGACCGCAATTTTGGTTGTGCCGATATCGAGACCGACAATAATTCCTGAGTTCTTCATATGTAAATTATAGTTTTGAACAAACCACTTGATTTTTATATTTTATATTGATTATCTGATATTTATTCCATCCTATTTCATTGAGGCCTTTGGTATAAAAGATAAAGAGCTTTTTCAGTTTTCCTTCCATGTCCTCTGTATCACCAAGCAATACAACATGATTTCCTTTCCGTGGAATAAGCTCCACCTCTTGCCATTCGTTAACATAGATCTGGTCGATGGCTGTCCTGAAGTATGGATCTCCCGTTAGAAAAACTGCCAATTTAAACAATCCGGTAAGCAATGAATCCTGCCGGTTCGGATCATCAGAAAGAGATACCCGGAGCCTTGTATTTTTAATAAAGGAGTCTTTGATAAAACCATTTGCGACCAATACGTGTGCCGGGTAATTTGAATTCAGGGGCAGGGGATTTCCATCGCGGTCGAGATAAAACCCTTCCTGGTATTGGTTGACAATGCGTAGAATCGGTTCACGTTGCGATATATCGATATTCAGATACCCTTCATTTGTTTCATATACGTCTACATTGCTGACATATGCCTGCGTCCGGATGAGGTTTGCGATGGCCGCGGTATTGATTATACCCAACGGTTTTCCTTTCAATTCCCCCCTGCTTTTCCTCAGAAGGGAATCAATGTCTGAAATGGTAATCAGTTTATCTGCTTTGCCATAGGTAATGTTAATTGAGATTTTTCTGACCGGTCGGTCAGATTGCTCTATATTAATAAAACCAAGAAGAACCACCACCCCTGCCAGGAGAAGGATCCACATCGTTATTTTCAGGAACTTTATGATTCTCTTCATCGGTTTAAATGGTAAAAGCTTTTATAATCGGATCGACCAACAAATCAATATCCCCGGCTCCAAGTGTTAACAAAACTTCGGGCCTGTGATCAGTCAATTCTTTTAGAATATCTTTTTTCTGAACAAGCTTTTTCTTTGTTAACCGGATCTTATCCAGAAGCAATTTAGAATTAACACCCGCAATCGGTTTTTCGCGTGCAGGATAAATTTCGAGGAGAATCAATTCATCAACCAGCTCGAGACTCCTTGCAAATTCTTCGGCCAGATCGCTGGTACGTGAAAAAAGATGTGGTTGGAAAACAGCAGTCACCCTTTTACCCGGATACATCTCCTTTACCGCCATAATACATGCTTTTATCTCTTCCGGGTGATGAGCATAATCGTCGATGTATATAAAATCTTTACGGCATATTTGAAAATCAAACCTGCGCTTGACACCGTGATAACTTTTCACTGCCTTTATGAGCAGGGTTTTACTGATTCCGAGCAAGTATCCGACAGCCAACGCGGCAATGGCATTTTCGAGGTTAAACATCCCCGGAACTCCAAGGGTGAAATTGGTAATGATTTCCGTGGGTGTATTAAAATCAAAATGAATCAGACCATCTTTCAATCGAATATTTTTTGCAAAAAAAGTCGCCTCCTGATTTAATGCATAAGAATAATTATAATAAAAATGATGATGGACAGGTTTTACCGGGATGTTAATTTTCATAACGAGGGAACCTCGTTCCCGGATCTTTGAAGTAAAATCAGCGAATGTATTTTTCAGAATTTCATAATTCTCGTAAATATCCAGATGATCGGGATCGGCAGAGGTGATGACTGCAATATCTGGATTGAGTTGCAGGAAAGACTTATCGTATTCATCGGCTTCAACGACGCAATAAACAGGCTGATGAAAAGAAGAATTTTTTCCACCGAGGCTTGGACGCCATTCTGATGACTCTGTTGATTTATAGATTAAGAAATTTGTTTCATAATTTTTCGAAATACCTCCCAGGAAAGCCAGGTGGTTCATCCTGGCGGAGCGGAGAAAATGAGCAATCATAGCCGAAGTAGTCGTCTTTCCATGTGTTCCGGCAACAGCAATCGTTTTGAAATTCGCGGCAATTATTCCCAGAACTTCAGCCCGCTTTTTCATGGGGATCCTGGTCTTGACGAAATACTGGAATTCTTCATTTTCTTCAGGAATCGCGGGCGTATAAATAACCAGGTCGATATTTTTCGAAACCTGTTTTATATCATCGTCAAAATGAATTTTTATTCCTTCACTTATCAGTTGATCGGTAAGCAAGGTTTGGGTTCGATCATAGCCCGATACATTTACACCCCGCAGGGCAAAATACCTTGCAAGGGCACTCATCCCGATCCCACCGATCCCTAAAAAATAAACCCTTTTCAAAGCGCTAATGTCCATCCATCGATCCTCCTTTCTCCGGATTTCCAAACCGGATATCCTCCCTCTTATTATACTTGATTAGCTTCAAGATCTCTTCGGAAATTTTATCGGCAGCATCCGGAATAGCCAACTTCTGGATATTCTGTCGCAATTCCTGTTGCAAATCCTGGTCGGAAAGAAGTTCTTCGATTTTAATTCCAAGCATATCTTCCGCTTCAGAATCCCTTACCATCAGTGCTGCCTTCCTTACAACCAGAGCTTCGGCATTCTTGGTCTGATGGTCTTCAGACACGTTGGGTGAAGGGACCAGGACCACCGGCTTACCGGCCATACAGAGTTCTGAGATGGCAATAGCCCCTGCCCGGGAAACAATCAGATCCGCGACTAAATAAGCAAGATCCATACGGTCGATGAATGGGAAAAGTCGGCAGTCGGCAGTCGGCAGTCGGCAGTCTTTTGCGGATAGCTCCGTTTTAATTGCTTCAAAATAGTTTTTTCCGGTTTGCCAGATCAATTGTATGTTTTGCACTCCGGTTCTTTTCTCAATCCAGTATTTTATTGCTTTGTTGATTGTTCCTGCTCCCAGGCTGCCACCAATGACAAGTACGATTTTGCCTCCTTCCTGGAGACCAAAATACTCCAGCCCTTGCTTTTCTTTCCCTTTCAGGTTTACGAGATCCTGACGGATTGGATTCCCGGTTATGACCAGTTTTTCCTTTGGAAAATATTTATCAAGACCTGGATATGCAACACAGATCTTATCTGCTTTTTTCCCAAGAAGCCGGTTGGTGATCCCTGGAAATGAATTCTGTTCCTGGATAAGCGTCGGGATCCCTTTTCCAGCGGACACACTTAAGGTGGGACCGCTTGCATACCCTCCGACACCGACCACTACATCAGGTTTAAAACCGGAAATTATAGAACGGGCTTTTAACAAACTTCCAATCAGTTTAAATGGGAAACTCAGATTTTTAAAAGTTAATTTTCGCTGAAATCCACTGACGGTAAGTCCCACGATGCGATAACCTGCGGCAGGAACCTTATCCATTTCCAACCGTCCTTTTGCGCCGATAAACAGGATATCAATCTCCCTGACCTTTGCCTTTAAGGAATTGGCAATGGCAATCGAGGGGAAAACATGTCCCCCGGTTCCTCCTCCGCTGATGATGACCCTGATCATTGACTATGCTCTGAAAGGAACCGATAATGCCGGATTTCCCGGCTCAACCAGGATATCCACTTCGGTCCCGTTTTTAGTTTCTATTTCAATTCTTCTGCTGACACTTAAAATAATTCCGATGGAAATACTTGTAAACCAGATCGATGTCCCTCCCATGCTAACCAGAGGTAAGGTTTGCCCGGTGACAGGAAACAAGTTTACTGCCACGGCCATATTGATCATCGCCTGGAATACCAGACTAAACCCGATTCCAAGGCAAAGCAGGGAGCCGAAGTTCCCCTGACACTTTGCCGCAATACGGATCACTCTGTAAAACAAGATCAGGTAAAGCAGCATCACAAAACCACCTCCGATCAAACCATATTCTTCAATGATAATAGCAAAAATAAAATCGGAATAAGGATGAGGCAGAAAGTTTCGTTGAGTGCTTTTCCCTGGAGATTTCCCCATCAAACCTCCGGAGACAATTGCGATTTTGGCCTGGTCCACCTGGTAAGTTGCATCAGAGTCCGCTTCCTTCTGATTGATGAAATGATCGACCCGGCTCACCCAGGTTGTTCCGCGTGGGAAAAGTTTTGGAAAAATTATTGAAAGGGTGAAAATCAAACCAATTCCTACGAGACCCACACCGATAAGAGAGAAAATATATTTAAGACTGATTCGGCCAATGAACATAAGTACCAGACAAGTCACAAAAAGAATGGCTGCCGTGGAAAAGTTAGCCGGCAGAATAAGCACGGTCACGGCCGCCACAGGAAGGATTACCGGAAGAAATCCTTGTTTGAAATCCCTGACCAATTCCTGTTTTTTACTCAACACCCTGGCAAGGTACATAATGAGAATAAGTTTGGCGACATCAGAGCTTTGAAAGGTGAGGTTGATGATCGGAACGGTAAGCCATCGGTTTGCTTCATTAAGGTTAGTACCCGACACAAGAGTAACGATCAACAATGGGAAAGTTAACCAAAGGCCAATCTGTGAGATTCTTGAATAATAGGTGTATTTTATCAGGTGTGTAAAGTACATCAGCACCAACCCTAGGATCAGGATCATGAAATGTTTAATCAGATAGTATTCGGTATTGCCATGTTGTTTTTTATAGGCAAGGGTTCCGGTGGAGCTGTATACCGCAAGGAGTGAAAATATCGATAGGATGATCACCACAATCCAGATTACTTTATCTCCTTTAATATTTTTAAAAAATTTCAGCATTTCAGATAGAACTACAATTTTTTAACTGAATTGCGGAATGCTTTTCCGCGATCTTCATAATTTTCGAAAAGGTCAAAACTGGCGCTGGCTGGTGAAAGGAGTGCCACATCACCTTTCTCCCCAAAATAATAAGCCGCCTGCAGCGCTTCATCCATGGATATAACATCCACCATTGGGATTTCCAGGTTACCGAACGTCTTGTGAAGATTTCTATTGTCGAGACCAAGACAAATGATTGCCTTGACTTTTTGAGTTACGAGTTCCATCAGTGTCGAATAATTATTCCCCCGGTCGATCCCACCGGCAATCCAGATAACCGGTTTGCTCATACTTTCCATGGCGAACCAGGTTGAATTGATGTTCGAGGACCGGGAATCATTGATGAATTCAATACCATGGATGTTGGCCACATGCTCCAAACGGTGTTCCGTGTGCTGGAAATCACATAGACTTTCCTTGATAAATTCCTTGCGGATGTCGCGGATTCGTGGAGCAACTGTTGCGGCCAGGGTGTCATACACCGTAGAGTTTCCCTGTAGGGCTAAAGCTTCTAATGTCATAGGCTTGGGGTCTATCCCCAGGTTAAAACCTGGGATTCTTATCTTAGTTTAAGTGTTACGATTGTTAATACTGCCAACATGATACCGACGATGAGAAAGCGCATTACAATTTTCGATTCATGATAGCCAAGTTTTTGAAAATGATGATGAAGGGGCGACATCCGGAAGATCCTGCGTCCCTCTCCATACTTACGTTTTGTATATTTGAACCAACTCACCTGCATAACCACCGAAAGGGTTTCTGCAAGGAATATCCCGCAAAAAATGGGGATCAGAATCTCTTTCCGGATCATTATCGCAAATACCGCGATGATGCCACCAAGCGCCAGACTGCCGGTATCTCCCATGAAAACTTGGGCAGGATAAGAGTTGTACCACATGAAGCCAATACATGCCCCTACAAAGGCGCTGACATAAATTGCCAGTTCACCGGTATTGGGAATGTACATAATGTTCAGGTAATTGGCAAATACAATATTTCCTGATACGTAAGCAAGAACGCCGAGGGTTACTCCGACAATTGCTGAGGTTCCCGTCGCCAGGCCATCCAAACCATCGGTCAGGTTAGCTCCATTGGATACGGCGATAATGATAAAGATCACTATTGGAAGGAATACCAGCCAGGTCCATTTACTGGCGCCTTCTCCCATCCATGAGATCAGACTGCTGTAATCAAATTCGTTGTTTTTAACGAATGGAATCGTAGTTTTTGTGGATTTGATCGAAACTTTAGAAAAGATCTTTGTCTTTTCCTGGAGAGTAGAGCCCTCCACGTTAAAAATTTCCGTAGAAGGAACATAGGCCGATTGGATCACCTTCTCGCGGATTACAATATTCTCATTGAAATACATGGTGAAACCCACCAGCAACCCAAGCCCGATCTGACCCATGATCTTTAGTTTTCCCGGCAATCCTTTTTTATCCTTCTTGAATACCTTGATATAATCATCAAGGAAACCGATCAGACCAAGCCAGACTGTTGCAATCAGCACGATTACGATGTAAATATTATGCAGTTTTGCAAACAATATGGTCGGTACCAGGATGGCCGCCAGGATGATCAACCCACCCATCGTCGGAGTGCCTTGCTTCTGCTGCTGTCCGTCAAGTCCCAGATCACGGACCGTCTCACCAACCTGTTTTTTCTTAAGATAATTGATTAACCGTTTACCGATGATCATGGAAATAAAAAGGGAAATGATAAGGGCAGCGGCTGCACGGAATGAAATGTATTGAAACACTCCGGCTCCAGGGAAATTGAAGACTTTGTGCAGGTAGATGAATAGATAATATAACATAGGCTATCTTTTTTTATTTTTGCGGACTGACCGATGTTCCGGACTCATATCCGGTTCCAGATAGTACCTGTTTTAGTATTTCCTTATCATCGAAATGATATCGCTTTCCCTTTATCTCCTGGTAATTTTCATGTCCTTTCCCGGCTACAAGTAGAATATCACCGGATTTCGCCAGTGCACAGGCAGTTTTGATTGCTTCGAGTCTGTTCACAATCACCAGGACTTTGTTAGCCTGGTGCATTTCTACTCCCTTTCTCATGTCTTCCAGGATCGCTTCCGGTTCTTCATTCCGCGGATTATCGGAAGTAAGGATCACCCGATCACTGAGGTTACATGCAATCGTGGCCATTATCGGTCTTTTGGCGGCATCACGATTACCCCCTGCACCCACTACCGTGATTAGCTGTTCATTGTGTGTACGGATCGAATTGATTGTTTCCAGCACATTCTGCATCGCATCCGGTGTATGAGCATAATCGACAATCGCGGTGATATCATTTTTGGACCGTATAGGATTAAACCTTCCCTCAACGGGTTCCATACAACTAAGATGGGTCAACACTTCGGTCCCATTCTGCCCGAGAAGCAAAGCCGTTGCATAAACTACAAGCAGGTTATAAGCATTGAACTTCCCGATAAGTTTGAACCACACATCCTGCCCGTCAAAATTGAGATGTAGCCCCTGGAACAGGTTTTCTACAATCCTGCAACGGAAATCAGCCATCGACTGAAGACTATATGTTTGACTGGTCGCACGGGTGTTCTGGAGCATCACCATCCCGTTCTTATCATCTTTATTTACCAGAGCAAAGGCATGAAGGGGTAAATGATCAAAAAACCCCTTCTTTGCCTTCAGATAAGCATCAAAAGTTTCATGGTAATCCAGGTGATCATGAGTCAGATTCGTGAAAATTCCTCCACTGAAGATCAGACCGGCGATCCGGTGCTGATCAATGGCATGGGAAGAAACTTCCATAAAACAAAATGAACATTTCGCTTCTGCCATTTGGCTGAGCAGTTCGTTAAGCTGCACCGGATCAGGAGTAGTATGCGTCGATGGAATTATAGTCTCATTTATCCTATTTTGAATAGTGGAAATCAGACCAACGCCGTAACCGAGATCAAGAAAAAGACGATGGAGCAAGGTAACCGTAGTGGTCTTTCCATTAGTCCCGGTTACGCCGATAATTTTCATCCTGGCTGACGGATTATCATAGAACGCAGAAGCAACTTCGCCCAAGGTTTTCCTGCTGTCATTCGTCACCAGGTAGCAAATGCCCTTCTGCAGAATTTTTGGTAAGGATTCACAAACGACTGCCACAGCTCCCTTCTCAATGGCAGTTGCTATAAACAGGTGACCATCGGAGGAAGTGCCTTTTATGGCAAAGAAAAGTGTACCCGGCTCGACCTTTCGTGAATCAAAGTGAAGTTTATGAATTGGAATTTCAAGCTGACCAAAAGTCCTGATCACACCCGATTCTTGTAATATTTCACTCAGCAGTTTCATGCCTGGACTTTTGGTTTTTCTTTAACAATCAGCTGCAGATCAAGAACGACCGGAGTCCCTTTGGTTATGAGGTATCCAGGTGGGATGGATTGGCGTACGACCGTCCCTTTCCCATTTACCAGAACATTCAATCCCTGTTGCTCCAGGAGATACATGGCATCTTTCAATCCCAGTCCTGTTACATCAGGCATAAAACCCCTGGTGACATTTTTTGGTATATTGTAATGCATGTATCCCAACGTATTCGAACCAGTATCTTTCGGAAGCGGGATGAGGATATCCGGACGGTGGGAGTAAAGCTTGTCGGAAATCTCCCGAAAGACAGGCGCGGAAATGGCCCCCCCGTAATATTTTCCTTTTTTGGGATTCACGATGACTACCATGCAGGTATATTTAGGATCATCCGCGGGGAAATATCCCACAAATGATCCTTTGTATTTCACCTGTTTGGTATCCTGGCGGTAGCCTTTGTTGTTATGGGCGATCTGGGCAGTCCCGGTCTTCCCGGCTATCTTATATACCGGGGTTCTTATATTTACTGCAGTTCCTTTTTCAACAACGCCTTGGAGCATGGTCTGTATCTTCCGTATAGTAGAAGGGGAAGCAACCTTCGGGTTAATGATGACCGGGGAGAACCGTTCCACCACTATCCCGTTTTTCCAGATCTCCTTAACAAATAATGGTTTTACCATTACCCCGTCGTTGGCAATTGAATTATACAGGGTGATAAGATGGATTGGTGCCAATGCCACTTCATAACCGATCGACATCCATGGCAATGACAAAGACGACCAATACCGGCTCTTGGTATTTTTGATGTAAGGCTTACCTTCACCACTGATCTGAAGGTTCAGGGGCCGGTTGATGCCGAGACGGTAAAGTCCGTCAATATATTTTTGCGGGGAATCTGCATAAGCGGTGTAGATCATTTTTGAGGTTCCCACATTGGAAGATTTTTCAAAGACCTGCTCGGCGGTAATAGTACCGTAACCACCTTTATGCGAATCCTCCATTTTCCTTCCTGAGTACAGCGTCATGCCATTCCCGGTGTTGACCGGAGTAGAGAGATCGACCTTCCCGTCTTCTAGTGCCACCAGGAATGAGGCAAGTTTAAAGGTCGACCCTGGTTCGGCACAATCCTGAATGGCATAGTTAAGTATCTCGTCATATTTACCGTCTTTAGTACGGCCCAGATTTACAATGGCCTTCACATACCCTGTCTTCACCTCCATCAGGATTACACAACCATAATCGGCACTGTCGGTGATCAACTCCTTGCGGAGCGCACATTCTGCAAAGTCTTGCATATTAACATCAAGGGTCGTGATAATGTCGGCGCCATTCTGAGGCTCCACCTGATTATCCGGGTCAACAGGCATCCACGAACCTCCGCCGACACGTCGTTTCAGACATTGGCCGTTGATACCCTGAAGATATTGTGAAAAAGAACCTTCCAGTCCAAGATATATCCTGTTAACAGAGGCTTCGTTTTCATAGCCGATGGTTCGTCTCGCCAGCGACTTATAAGGTAATTCACGACGATATTGCGGAACGATGATCAAACCTCCCATATACTTCCCTCTCCGGAAGATGGGAAACTTGCGCATCTTTTCGAGGTCGGGGTAGGTCACATCCCGTTGGATAAGGAGAAAACGGTCTTTGTTCCTGCGCCCTTCCCAGAGCATATCTTTATATTCTGAAACCGTGCGGTCTTTAAAAAGTTGAGAGAGACAGATCGACAGGGAATCGACATTACGGTTAAAAACCCGGTCGGTAATGGAATCAGTAACAACATCCATCCGTACATCGAAAATAGGGACAGAGACGGCCAGCAGCGTTCCATCATCGGCACAGATATTCCCCCTGATGGCATCCACTTCGAACATGCATAATTCCTGCTTCTTAGCCATTTCAGTTAATTCCGATTTTTCAAAAGACTGAATAAAAACCGCCCGTCCGATAATGATCAGCCCGAACAGGAAAATACCCAGGTATACCAGGTAAACGCGAAGAAGTATGTCTTTTTTAATATCTTTCACCGTTCTTACTTTATCTTTTCTTGCTTTTTCCCCGAATAAAGGATCTTGTAAGGTGGAAGGGCGGTCTCTTTCAACCCATATATCTGGGCTCTCTTGCTGATCTCCGATTGCCTGCTTTGAAACATAAGAGCCGATTTGGTTGTAATGAACTTGTACCGCAACTCTTTCAATTCGGCTTTTGTATGTTCGATCTCCTTAAATGTCTTTTCTGCATAATAGGTGTTTCCGATGTAAAGAATAGCCAGGATCGTTAGGAAAAGGAGGTATGGAAGATTACCGACAACCCATTCGCGGGAAAGGTAATCACCACCAAGAAATTCCTGGACCCGTTTTCTTCCCTTCCTAGGTTTTTTAACTCCTTCAGCCTGGAGTATTGGTTCTCCCGCGGTAGCAGCGCTTTCCTTTGTCTTTAACTGTTCTTCCATCATCCCAGTTTTTCTGCATAACGTAAGCGCGCACTGCGCGACCTGCTGTTTTCCATAATTTCCTTTTCCGCCGGTACAATTGCTTTCCGCGAAATAACCTTAAGCGGGGTAAGCACATTTCCGTAAAAATCTTTCCTGATCTCTCCATCAAAGTTCCCGGACCTGAAGAAGTTTTTAACCAATTTGTCTTCCAGCGAATGATAGGATATCACCACCAATCTTCCACCGGGTTTGAGAGCATCGGAAGCCTGCTGAAGAAATTCTTTCAGCGCTGCAATCTCCTGGTTCACTTCAATCCTTAGAGCCTGGAAAACCTGGGCCAGGTACTTGTTTTCTTTCCCTCTTACTGCACAGGGACTGGCAATCTCCTTCAATTGCTCCGTGGTTTCAATAATTCTTTCCTTCCGTATTTTTACGATCAGCGAAGCAAGCCGGCCGGCATTGCGTATATCGCCATAATTCCAGAACAATGTCGTAAGCTCGTCTTCAGAATATTTATTTACGATCTTCTTTGCGCTTTGAGTTTTCCTCCGATCCATTCGCATATCAAGGATCCCATCGAGGCGAGTTGAGAAACCACGTTCGGGTCGATCGATCTGGTGGGAGGAAATTCCAAGGTCGGCTAAGATTCCGTCGACCGGGTAGAGCTTATATAACTTAAGAAGATTCCGCAGATAACGAAAATTATTATTGATCATGATCAGTCGTGGATCATCGATTTTATTCTTAATGGCTTCCTCATCCTGATCAAAAGCAACCAACTTACCTCCGGATAAGGTTTCCAGTATTGCTTTCGAGTGACCGCCTCCCCCGAAAGTGGCATCGACATATATGCCCCCTGGCTGGATAGCTAAGGCTTCAATGGTTTCATTGAGCAGTACACTCCTATGGTACATCGTCAATTGCTTGGCTTCTTTCCTGCTTTCCCATTACTTCCTCGGCCAGCTGTGCAAAATCTTCGGGCTCATTCGAAAGCAACTGCCGATATTTCTCTTTATTCCATATTTCAATCCGATCGGAATAGGCAAATAGGATGATCTCTTTTTCGATCCCTGCATAACCCAGCAATGACTTTGGTAATAACAACCTGTTCTGACTGTCGAGGGTCAATTCGGTAGCCCCGTTGTAGAAGAGCCTGACGAAATTGCGGTTCTTCTGAACATACAAGTTGAGTTTATTGATCTGCTCAGTGGTGTCCTTCCAAACATTCATCGGATAGAGTACCAGGCAACCCTCGAAACCACGGTTTATAACAAAACGGTCTTGTGCATCCTGGGATATCTGCTTCTTTAACCCGGATGGCAGGATTAACCGGCTTTTCTCGTCAACCTTGCATTCAAATTCGCCGATGAGATTCGTTTTTGACACTAATTCTTTTTTTCGAGTGTAAATATAAACATATTTCTCCACTTTCCTCCACCTTCCTCCACTTGTTAATAACTTTTTTTAATGAAGGATAATATTTCCATGAGCTGAAACAGATAACTAAGTGATAATCAAATAGAAATCTAAAAATTGAAACTTCAATTTACCCGGATTGCTTTATTCGAGTAGAAACCAGTAAGTCACTAAGTGTCCCGGTAATAATTTAAAGAATGATAAACTGAATAGAAAAGATTATATTCAGAGATGACGGATGATAAGCTTTTGCGCAGAAAAACCGCAACGTATATGATACACCCCTGCTGGAAGTTTTGATACGGAAATTGTGATCCTGTCATGGAAAGGAAGTTCAATAATATTGCGTCCGAACAGATCAAGAATCTTAATTTTCTCAAATCCCAACAACCGACCTGCCTGTCCGGCAGGCAGGCTGCCGACTACCGGCTGAATTTCTGCTGTTACAAAATCATCAGCAGGGTTCGGATAAACTTTGATCAACATTGGATTTTCGGATTTCCCCTCAAGGATCCCGGGGGTGATCGTACCACTGAAATATCTTAATCCTCCGGAAAAATTTCCAGTGATCAGGTCGAACAAGTTTGAACTGCTCAGGTGACCCAATGTTGCCGTTGACCGCCAGCCATCAGTAAACGTATTGGGTTTACTGCCGATCAGATAAAATAGGGAATCTGATTCTTTGAATTTTCCCCCGAGGTTGTCATCGATCTGGGTGAAATTATAAATTTTTCCCTCTTCCGAACCGGCAACCAGATGGGTTGTCCAGGAATTATCACGGAAAAAGAAAGGAGTACTGAAACCATCATAAGAAATATTATAGTTGGTTACGTTGACCCCGCCAAGCGTGTCAGTTTCAAGCTGGAATACAGGGAGAGAAGCCGTACCGTTATTTCTGAAATACGCCAGTTTGCCATTTCTCCCTCCGAGGATCAGATCAAGCAACCCATCTTTATTCAAGTCAAAAAGTTGAGGGGTAATAAAAACATCTCCATGTATATGTTGGTAATTATATTGTGGAGGCCCGAATTCAGGAACATCACCTATAAATCCTTTATTCTCAAAATAGATCAAGGTACTATCTGAATTTCCTATGATCAATTCCGGTTTTCCATCCGAATTGATATCCCCGAAGGCAGGAAACACTGCCTGCCGATGAAGGTTAGAGATACCTGCCAGATCATCGGTGATTTTCCTGAACATAGGAGAGGTCGCATTCCCTTCATTTTTGAAATAGGCGATCCTTGCAGTAAACGATGAATGCAAAACCGCCTGGTAATACCAGGAAGAATCGTAAAATCCATAGTTTCCAATAAAAAGATCCAGCAATCCATCCCCGTCAAAGTCGTAAAGAACCGGGTAAGAAATCGATCCAAAATCCAGCATTTCTCCCTGTAGAAACCTGTCTGTATGAAATTCAAAGACCGGATCTGAGTTACTCCCGGTATTCTTGTACATCCAAACACTTTTTGCATTTTCTGAGATATAGAAATTCGGATCGAACGGGGAAACCAGCAATTCATTTACTTCATCGTTATCGAGATCAAGAAATGAGGCCGATGGGAAAGAAAACAGTTTCACCGGGCGCGAATTTGAAGGGAAAGCTGTATCGACTGCTGTCATAAAGGCACTGTCACGACTTCCCCCATTGGTCAGGGCGATTAAGTTGGGATAATCCACATCTCCCAGGATGAGATCCTTCACGCCATCTTTATTCAGGTCGATTGCAAGCATGGTGGAACCCGTATGCCGTGGTTCTCCCTCCGTTTTTTCCTGGTTATAGGATAGGAATGGCAAATCTACCTGCAGATTGTTAATTGTCTCAATGGATAATGCTTTGTAAGGACAAACAGCATTGAGGGTGATCTGATTTCCACCTTCACTTTCTTTGAACTTCCCCCAACAGTGATCGGTCAGGCGATAATCGAGACTATCGCAGTTACCGAACCTTTCCATGGACAGGTTTTTATGGTACTCAACATAAGATCCGAGGCCAAAGAAAGTCAGAATATCCAGATCGCCGTCGCCATCGATATCAGCAATAGCAGGATAATCAACAGAAGTCACCAGGATACCGATATAACTAGTGTAATAAAATGATTTCAGCATATCGGTTACCAATTTGAACTTGAGAGCAGTATCCGAAATATTTTTATATACCCTGATACCTCCAGATGAGAAGGTAAAGAGATCCTCCTTCCCGTCGCAGTTGTAGTCGGCGGTGATAACCCAGTCATGAAGTTCCGGAAGCTTTGTAGCATATTCAGGCGTAAAAACATAATCGATGGTGTTTGGGATTCCTCGGTTGATAAAGGTAAGTTTACGGTTTCCAAACCGGTCAAAGACCAGTAGGTCCATTATCCCATCGGCGTTTAGATCAATAGCACAGAATTGGCAGGAATTCAATCCCCCGGCCCATGCATATTTTAGGGGTTCTGTTAATATATTCTGACCAGAAACTGGCAATGAAGAATGAAGAATTAAGGATGAGGAATTAAGAATCAATAATAAAACTTTGATAATGACCTGATGACTTGATGACATAATAACTCTGTTACCAATGACCATTTTACAAAATTACCGAAACATTCGTTACCTTTGGTGCAAAGAAGAGAGGTATGCCAAGGATTCTAGTCATCGATGATGAAAAAAACATTCGAAACACATTAAAGGAGATCCTTGAGTACGAAAAATATACTGTCGATGATGCCGCAGACGGATCAGAAGGGTTACGGTTACTGAAGGAAAACAAATATGACGCCATTCTCTGTGACATCAAAATGCCGAAAATGGATGGAATTGAGGTACTTACCCAAATACATGGAGCCGCCGATATTCCTGTTATCATGATCTCGGGTCATGGCACCATCGATACTGCCGTTGAAGCCATAAAGAAGGGAGCATTTGATTATATCTCCAAACCACTTGACCTGAACCGTTTACTGATCACCCTTCGGAATGCTCTCGACAAACGGGACCTTATTATTGAAACCAGGCAACTACGGCAAAAACTAAGCGGGGTTTATGAGATGGTTGGTGAGTCGGAAGCGATCCGTCAGGTAAAGGAGATGATCGGTAAGGTTGCCGGAACCGATGCCAGGGTACTAATCACCGGTGAAAACGGAACCGGGAAAGAGCTCGTTGCTCGCCACCTGCATGCTTTAAGTCGCCGTGCTGAAGGACCCTTTATAGAGGTCAACTGTGCTGCCATCCCTGCCGAACTTATTGAGAGTAACCTCTTTGGTCATGAAAAGGGCTCCTTTACCTCAGCGATCAAACAGCATAAAGGTGATTTTGAACAGGCCAACGGAGGAACCATTTTCCTTGACGAAATCGGTGATATGAGTCTTTCGGCACAGTCGAAGGTGTTACGAACTTTACAGGAGAACAAGATCTTCAGGGTGGGCGGTGAAAAGGAGATTCCAGTTGATGTACGTATCATCGCAGCCACCAATAAAAACCTAAAAGAGGAAATCCTGAAAAAAACCTTCCGTGAGGATCTTTATCATCGGTTAAGTGTTATTATCATTGATGTTCCCCCACTGAGAGAGCGGCTTGAAGATATCCCGTTACTTGTTAGCCATTTTATAACCGAATTTTGTCAAACGATGGGAAGAGCCGTACCCGGAATCACTCAAGATTCTCTTTTGGAATTAAAAAACCATTCATGGAGTGGCAACATCAGAGAACTGCGTAATGTAGTAGAACGCCTGTTAATATTATGTGAAGGTGAAATTTCCGTTACGGATATTCAAAAAAACTTATAGGTGATTATTGATTTTTAATACACCGTACAGACATTCCATTCACTTTCAGAACTTCCTGTACCACAGTCTCACTGGTGGCATTATGAAGATACGAAAGAAAGAATAGCCATTAGGGCATATTCCCTGCACCTTTTCCTGCGACGCATAGCTCAAAGCAACCTCCCAGGTTGTGATTTTTCTTTAAAGATAATCTTTCCATAAAACCTCTTTTTTCGTGAAGAGGTGGATGCTTTTAATGTACGATTACTTCATTTTTTGATACAGATACGAAATTATTGAATACTTATACTTATTGTCTATTGTTATAAATTCTATTGCAGGATATCTTTATAGGTTCATTTATAAGCTTTTATAACATTTTAAAGGATAAAAACGGCTACTATTAAATAGAGGATATGAAAACAATAAAAGTTATCTCGATATTTCTGGCTTTATCCCTATTAGGATTTTCTTCATGCCGGACATCAGACTTAAAAAAAGAGGATATCGGAACCTCAAAGACAATTGCAAACCTTAAAATTAACCAGGCATTTAAATGGGAAACCACCAGGATTATCAACGTTAATCTAGATGGAACCAGACCCGGTGTGGTTTATATATATCCCATAAAGGGTAACTATTATTTTAATAAAGGATTATTGTCTTCATCAACTGGCTATAACACTAACATTTCGGTTCCATCTTATGTGAATGAGGTGAAGCTGGTGTTTAACAGGCGAACCTATCAGGTACCCATTGTTGGTAATAGTTTGATTTTCAGTTTTAAATAATTGACCTAAGGGTTTGTATTTAAAGTCTCCCAAAAGCACTCATCATGAAAACAAAAATATTAATCACTGTGGTAGTTATCCTGCAATTTTTCACAGGGCAAATATTTGGTACAACTATGTATGTATCCCTGACGGGAAGTAATACACCTCCATACTCCACCTTGGCTACAGCCGCAAATACGATACAAACAGCGGTTACTGCGAGTAGCAATGGTGATTTGATCCTCGTCGATGATGGCACTTATATTCTTAGCACGCTGATCGATTTTGGCACAAAAGGAATCACAGTACAAAGTATCAATGGTTCTTCGGTGGCGATCGTGGATGGGAATTTCGTCACGAAATGTTTTGAGATTGATAATATAAATGCGGTGGTTGATGGCTTTACAATAAGGAACGGAAGAAATCTCAGTGGTTTTGGAGGAGGTGTAGATATTCAAAATGGAGGTACTGTGCAAAACTGTATTTTAACAAATAATCAGGCACGGGATGGAGGAGGTGTTGCTTTGGATTTTGGTGGTATGGTACAAAACTGTATTATCACTGGGAACACTGCCGAATATGGTGGGGGAATTCGCTGTTTGAACTCTGGAACAAATGTCAGAAATTGTTTAATAGTAGAAAATACCTCAACCTATCTTGGTGGAGGTATAAACACTTGGGAAGGTGGTGACATCTATAATTGCACAATCGTTCATAATACTGCTCCTGCAGATAATGGTTCTGGAATCCGGACTAGAAATGCAGGTCATGTCTTTAATTCCATAATATACGACAATTACAATACTTCTGGTAATCTTGAAAACTGGGATGTTGATGGAAGCGGGTATACATATAATAATGTCTGTACTGTCCCTCTGCCTCCGAACGGGTCAAATAATATTACCTCTAATCCAAACTTTATAAATATAACACCGGGTTCAGAAGATTATCATCTGCAGGTGGGTTCTCCTTGTATAGATGCCGGGTTAAATGAAGACTGGATGGCAACCGTTACCGACCTTGATGGCAACACCCGGATTGAAAACGGAACAGTAGACATGGGCCCGTATGAAACAGTAGCCGCTCCGATAGATACCGATGGTGATGGAGTTGCCGATGTGGATGATGATTATCCAACTGACCCCACACGTGCCTTCAACAATTATTACCCTGCACCTGGAAATGGAACACTCGCCTTCGAAGATCTCTGGCCAGGGAAAGGAGATTATGACTTTAATGACCTGGTATGCGATTACCGGTTTAAAACGGTCACAAATGCGTCAAACAAGGTAGTGGAAATCTTTGCCACCTTTATCATTAAAGCATTTGGCGCCAGTTTACATAACGGATTTGGTTTTCAATTCGTTAATGATAACGTAAACCAGGCGCATTTAGAGGCATCCGGCTATAATATTAGTGCAGGGAGTTACATTAGTCTCGCAGCGAATGGCCTGGAATCGGGTCAAATCCGGCCTACGGTTATCGTTTGGGACGATGCATTCAGGCTAATGCAATGGCCGGGTAACGGTATCGGTGTGAATACTGATCCCGCTGCACCATACGTAACGCCTGTTGTGCTCGATATTTACATTGAATTCACATCCCTTACCTATACAATAGCTGAAGTAGGGATCGATCAGTTCAATCCATTTCTGATCGTTGATCTTAACCGGGATGTAGAAGTACATCTTCCGGATAATCCTCCGACCACCCTGGCAGATCAAACCCTCTTCGGAACCGGACAAGACAACAGTAATCCGGCAACAGCAAGATATTACAAAACCGCTAACAACCTGCCCTGGGCGATCAATATCTATGAAAGCTTTGCCTATCCCAAAGAGAAAATAGAGATTGTAGATGCGTATAATCACTTCGTGGAATGGGCTGAAAGCAATGGCTCTCTTTATCCCGACTGGTATCAGGATAAACCCGGGTATCGGAATGTTTCCAACATTTATTAAGGACTTTTGGCCGAATCATTACCATTCCACTTCCCTGTTGTCAAAACCGGTCAACCCCATGTAACTTCTGGAACTGATTTTATAACCGGAAAGCGGTTGGCAGCAGCATATTTCACAGGATGAACTTCGCGCAATCATCCGGAAATGAGTATAAGGCAGATATCTGCTATAACCCTACGACTCTTTGTTCATAGCTATCTACTATAACCAGTAGAATCAGAAACTCCCCTTTGTCTAAAATGATCGAAGCTTAAACAATCCCGACAACTGACAAATAACTTCTCCCGGATATAATGACAGCCCGAATCTGTCAATTCCTGAACCAAACGTTATTATAAATCATGAAAAACAATCCGGAGCTGTGGTTTGGCGGGCAGAAAGATCAAACGGAAACGGGGATTGCACTTTTGTGAATTAATACCGGTTTCCGATTTTCGGAATCCGATTACGGAATCCCGCAATATAAAATGAGGAAAGTTTATTTAGAAAGTACAATTATTTTATAATACGTTTGTAACAATATAATCCCAAACCGGTCCAATCTCCACCTGTTTGAAACAAGTCAAACACCATGAAAAAAGTTTTCTTTCTCTCTCTGATCCTTTTACTCGGTTACGAAGCAAATTCACAGCAAACCTTCGGTGCAGGGGGTTTGTTGCCGATAAATCCAAGCAGATCGGTGCTGTTTGGGAAAGATATTGTAATAAGCAATATTCCTGAACAGGATCAAAGAACTGTTGCAATTTGCTCGGCTTTCAACGGATGGTTATATGCTTTATATTCATATAAAGAATCAATATATTGTAATGCATCTCTTTTTAAATCAACTGATAATGGGCTAACCTGGAATCTTTTACATGATGGTTATGTAGCTATATCTGCTCCTACAATCATGACAAATATTTCGATTATTTCAACCGGAAATTCCTTGGAGAACTTTAAATTGTTTTTCGGGTTTGTACTCTATGATACCATTCATGATTATTGCTATACTCAATTTATGAGATATAATGGTGAACCATTTATTGCTGAGCAAACATTCATTGATATGATTACGACAGGAAGACATGATCTTGTTCTTGCCAATGACGGTCTATTATCAACAGGCAAATCTTCGGCGGGAAGCATCGCAGCTTTATTCTCAAAAAACGGCCCAAAAGATTCTGTGATTTTTTATAGTTCAATTGACGGGGGAATGACTTTTAATAACCGGCAACCGATCTTTACAACATCCAAACATGTCACAAAACTGGATTTATGTTACGGAACAAGTACCCAATGGAACGAGGGGAGATATTATGCAATCTGGGATGAAAAGGAGAGTTCCAATCCAAACACGGGACATATTTATACCGCCCATTCAGAGTCAGGTGTCAACAGCCCTTTTACACAGCCGATATGTTTAGATAGCCTGATATCATCAGACATTAACCTTTGCAGCAATCCCGTAATTTCTTGTCAGTATGGTAATGTTGATAATGACAGCGTAAACATCACATCAGTTATTTTATTTGAGAAATATAATTCCTCGAATCAACAATCCGACGTGAAGGGATATTATAACCGACAATCTACAATTTCGGATTATTTTAATCCCTTTTCTTTCACTAATCCCAATAATAATAACCTTCAGCCAGATCTAATTTATAATCCGTACGATTCTATCTTTTTAGCGACATGGTATGACGCAACTTTAAAAAAGCTTCCTTGTGTCAAAAACGATTTCAACCTTTCACAACCTGATTCCTGGAATATTCTGAGCAACGGATACAATGATCTTGAAAACATCACGGATCCTAATCCAAAAATCTGTATAAATGTCAGCGAGGAGAAGGCGGCCAATGTCTGGATTTCGGAAGTATCCGGAGGTAATGGTGTTGGATTATTTGATGCCCAATATAGCACGTACACGGGTATTTCAACTATCACTCATAATGGATTAAGGTCACGGATCTTTCCAAATCCGTGTACTGATTTTTCCACAATTGAATTTACTATTCCCAAAAGATCCACTGTTAACATTTCAATTTATGGTCCAAACGGAAAAAGAACCGCTTCAGTTGTTGATAAAGAATTCCTAGCTGGGGAGCATAGAGTTAGAATAGACACCAGAAATTTTTCAGCGGGAATATACTCCTGTGTCATGCAAACAGAAAGTGACTTGGTGATTGAAAACATTTCGATAATACATTGAATATTATTTACAGATAAAATAATAGAGTTATGAAAAAATATAATGTTTTACCCTTTAACCCAATTTTAAGATCATTATTATTTGTGATTTCTTCCTTTTGTACAGTTACTCAATTACAATCTCAATCAAATCCAATTATAATCAGTAGGAATGGGAACTATGTTGAATCAACATTTTTGTTTGAAACAATAAATTCAATGGTACTAAAAGGAAAGATTCTTGTCATCTTAATCATGTTGGGAATTTGTTTAACCGGTTGTAAAAAGGAGGCTAACAGATATTTGATAACTGATGAATTTAAAGAATGGACGGTTTTTAAAATTGGTAGTTACTGGTTATACAAGAATGAAACTTCGTTGAAAATCGATAGCTCATATGTAACGACAGTACCTGTTTCTAATTTACCAAATTTGGAAAACACTCCGTCGGATGAAGTTTTTTTTGAAATCATGAATTATTCCCTCCAAGGTCCATTCTTTGGTACTTTTCAGATAGATTCAAGAAGCGCATGTGTATATGTAATAAATTCGACGAAATTTTACTATGTACCTGTACTGGTATATTTTTATTCGACCGGTTTTGAAATGGTTGAATTCATCCCGGATATTAAAATTAATGACATTAACTTTAAGAACGTTATACACACCCGGCATTATGATTACCGTTCAATTTCTACAGACAGCGTGCCTTTAAATGATACGGTAACAATTGATTCATATTTTGTTAAAAATGTAGGAATAATAAAATATATTCAAAAAATCGGGAAGTCGGATACAACATGGACTCTTTTGAGGTACCACTGCATCCAGTGAATTTTTGATAGAAATCCATTTTATTGACATTTTTAACGGTTGAATTGCTAAAAGAGATTTGAAAGGTTTAGTTCTATCAGTATTTGAATTAATTGTAGCAACTAATCCGCGAACGAATAATTTTTCATTACAAAACTTTTCTTAACTTTGGGCTATCCTATACCCAATTCCCATGATCAATGTTTTCATGATTGACGATCATTTTGCCATAATCCAGGGGTTGGAATTTTCGTTTTCCGATTGCCCGGAAGGTATTCGCATGACCGGCTCGTCGCTCAATCTTCAAGAGGCCCTGACAAGAATCCCCTCCCTCGATGTTCAGGTCATTCTTCTTGACCTCTTTCTCGAAAAGGAGAAGAATCCGGTTGATAATGTCCGCAAACTCAAGGCAGCTTTTCCCGTTATTCCCATTATAATTTATTCTGCGGAAAATTCGGTCTTCTGGAAACTGAAAATGTATGAGGAAGGCGTCAGCGGGTTTCTGTACAAAGGCTCTGACCTGAACACGGTTTTCTGTACCATACAGTTGGTTATGGAAGGAAATATCATGATCTCACCCGAATTGTTGAAAATGGTGTCAGCAGGTTCAGATGAGACCTCCTTCGTTTACCTTACAACGAATGAACTCAGGGTCGGCCAATATATAGCCGATGGATTGACTTTGAAAGAGATCGCCGGTAAAGAGGGCAAATCGGTCTCGGCCATTGAAAAATGTAGCCGGCAAATCCGCAAAAAAACCGCCACAAAGACCCTGCCGGAGAGCATAAAGAAACTGATCACTTACAATCAGTTATCGGTAAACTGAAATCAGACTAGACAACAAGTCAAAAACACTCCTCCTTGCTTGTTAAGTAACAACTTCCCTCAGCGGCGTAAGATTGTATTAACAAATAAAGTCAGTTTCCTAAAAACATAACTCACGTCAAGTATTCTTGACTCTATTGTCACTCCTGCATTTGTAAAATTCTCATAAACCCAACGTTACTTGGCTGTCTAATTATGATTCTACCTACCAGATCACGGTGACGAAACATATAATTGGCTCTACGTCTTTTAATGAATTTAATAAGGCAGTAAGGCATTCTTGAGTCTCTTCTTTTATAATGGAAAGTTCCAAACAAAATCATCTTAAAAGTGTAATACTTCCGTGTGCCTTTTGTTCAATGTTGGGAGAATCTTCCGTTTCATATGTACTTATAAACACATATACACCTTCAGGGCATAAAGCACCATTGAATGTTCCGTCCCAGCCAGGTTCTATTGAGTTTGATTCGAATAATCGTTCACCCCATCGATTGTAAATGGTTATATGGTACTTGTCTATTCCTGTTGCAAGAGGATGAAAGGTGTCATTAAGACCATCGCTGTTTGGAGTAAAAACATTAGGAAACCAAATTGACGAACCACATTCCCCAAAATGTATGCTATCAGTTTTAGAACAACCGTCTTTTGTCACTTTGACCCAATATTTGCCGGGCTTAAAGACTGCATACGTTGAATCAGTGGATCCGTCCTGCCAAAGAAATGTAGCCTGAGATACATGAGTCCATAAAACATATGGCCACCCAGAACATATAGTAGTGTCATTACCAAGGGCTAACGGAATATCCGGTTTGAAGTTCAAAATTGTTTTAACGATAGTATCACCTATACATTCAATCGATGAATTTATGGTGTCATAATAAATTCCCGGTGTGGTTCTCCACTCTCCACCTGCAAAGTAGGGAACACCGAAACATAGTAATGTATCAATTTCGGTAATAAAAGCAGGATTTTTCTCATAAACGGTAATTTGTTTACAAAGGCTGACTTGATTAAATTGTCCTTCATTGATAAGGAGCCTAACATTATAAGTACCAGGTTGGTTATAAACATATGGCGGAGGGGAGTATAAAGCAGAAGAAGGAACTGAAGCATTATTACAAGGAGGGAAAAACAATTGTGTATAAGTATTTGATCCTCTGTTTGTCACGTATGTAATTAGAGTATCTCTTTCTCTAAAAATTTCACTTATTGTATGCGGTTTGTCAAGATCTCCAAGATTCCCAACAATTGTGCCAATAATATTGCCAGATATTCCATTCGGAAATGATAATTTACCTATCAATCCTGGAGACTGGTATTTAGTAAAATATCCTGAGATTGAATTACAATCTTGGATTATTGAAAAACCACCGGGATTTTGTAAAAATCCTACATTTCCTAAATTCTTACCTAATGGATTGTTTAAAAAAGAAGATCCAAAAGAAATTCGACAAAGGGTTGCATTTCCAGAACTGAGCAGAAGAATATAGGATGAATCTTCCTCAACAATCGGAACAAACTGACCAGGATTTACAAATCCTGCTAAGTTCCCCAAATCAATAAAAACCGGATCATTTGATAAATTGGTTCCAAAGTTTAAACGAATAAGGTTATTGCTGAACGATCCACTTAAAAATCCAATCCATATACCATTTTCATTCAGAATTCTTACACAGTGTGCTAGATTTACAGGCAACGGACCTAATTTTTGCGCAAAGGGTGTTTTATTTGATAGTGAATTCCCAAAAATAAGACGAATAATGTTATTGTCACATGCGATAAAACCATACCATATACCTTTGTCGTTTAAGATTTGCAATCCCTCCATATTTGAGGTGATCATTCCTCCAAAGTTGCCTAGTATTTCACCATAAATAGGATTATTCTTATAACTTGCACCGTGGTAATATCGAACTAACCCAGGGATCCCTTGATTACTTACAAAAGAAAAACAGCTATCCTTATCCTTTATAAGTGTTACATAAGTTGGAATGTTTAAGAGGTTATAAAAATTTCCAATGTTAATTCCTACTGGACTTGTATTTGCATCACCACTACAAAAATTCCAGTAAAATGAATTGCCACCAGTTGTAATGTTTGAAATAAACACTGTCTCACCTACACATATTGACGTTGGAAGTATGAAATCAGCATTAATGTCTTGACCATAAATTAAAAAATTCTTAAAAGTCAAAATAAAAAGAAAGGGTAGTAATATTTTGTAAGAATTCATTCTTAAGCTAAGATGATAATAGATTAATCTTTTATACACCTGACTGGAAATGCATTTGATTTGCTCGATTCATATTTTGAAACGCTTTGATTCCACTCATTAAGACCACGGGTTATTATTTTATTTGCTGAACCGGGGGTTGAGGTCCAGAAGAAAGTCCCTGATGGAAATTCTGATAACTTGAATGACCATCTTGTATTTAAATAACCCATTCCCATTAAGATTGCTTCAAATCCTTTAGGTATTAGATACATGTCTCTGAGAAAAAAACCAGCTAATCCATCCCCCAAGTTTCCGTCGATAAGAACTTGAAAATCCCCGAAAGAGGGAATATGCCAACCGGGAGGACAAATTCCTTGATAATCTGGACTTTCCGTGACTCCATATTGAATTAATTCATCCCATTGATAGAATGCTCCGGCCATATTACAATTACCGAGACTATTATCCACACAATATTTTTCTGGGATACAATTATCTGTTTGATAAGTTGTTGAGGGGATTATTGTTCCATAATTGAGATTTGCTCTCATCCAACATTTTGAACCAACTTGAATTGTAGGATATGGCTGATTATCTCTTATATCGACAAAATTATTACCACAATTGAATGATTGGGTATTTTGCACCATGATACTGCTTGTTTTACTTGCTCGACAATGATAAGTATTAGTATATGAATAAGTTATTATTTTTGTCCCGATTCCAGCAAGAGAAGGATTGAATATTCCTGTTATTGAATCAACTCCAGGTCCAGAATAGGTACCTCCCAGTGGGAGTCCATATTTAAGTGTGAAAGGTTTTGCATTAACAACTGTAATGCTATCAAAACATCGGAAGAAATGTACATCTGGCACCGCCAAGGCATCCATTACAATAGAATTCGAACTAACTGGATTATTTAAAATGCACATTTGACTAGAAGTCATCAGACAACGAATTTCATCACCTTGGATCGGAAAATGAGAATAATATGGAGAGTTATTCCCAGTATCGATATCATTTACTTTCCACTGATAAAAAGGATTGTTCCCACCATTGAATGATGTCGCAATATATTGAATTTCACTACCTGAGCAAAAAGGATTTGAAGAAGCTGCTATCATTATTTCAGCAACAGAAAATTCAATTACTGACATAGTTACAGGTGAGCTGATTACAGGATTTTCTGTAGTACAATATTCGGAAGATTGCAATTCACAAGTTACTATATCTCCATTATTTGGGATAAAAGAAAATGTTGGACTATTCGTACCAACATTAAAACCATTAACCCTCCATTGAAAAACGGGTGTTGTCCCTCCATTTGACCATATTGCAGTATAGGTAACAGAAGTACCATCACATACAGGATTTACCTCAGTAACAAAAGAAATACTGACTGCTAAATACGGATTTACAGTTATCGCAATAACATTTGATGTATCTGGATTATTCATGATACAAGTTGAACTTGAGGAATTCAGGACGCATGAAACGTAATCAGAGTTATTTGGAATGAATGTAAAAACTGGACTATTATTACCAACAGGACTTCCGTTTACGAACCAAGAAAAAATTGGATCTGTTCCTCCATTGTCATAAAATGCTGAGAAAGATACTTCGTCTCCTTCACAAATGGTGTCCTTCGATGAAGTTATTGAAATGAAAACAGTGTTAAGTGGATTAACGTAAACGACAAAATCAACACTTGGTCCCACGCAGTTGCCTTTTTTTGCCCAGATATGGTAAATGACAACACCCGGGGTAGCAAGCGGGTTATTGAGAATCTGATTTATGATCAATCCAGAATCTGGAAAGAACCCAGTTACATTTCCAGAACTTAATGAGGCAGTCCAGTGAAAATTTACTCCTATTTCATTAGAAGAAAGCAAGATATTAGTTGACTCTTGGGAGCAAATGTTTTTTTCAGTTGGAAATGTAGTTACCAAAGGAGTTGGATTAACGAAAAGTTGAATGGTATCTTTACTCGTACATCCATCATCATTTGTAACAGTTACCATATATTCTCCCGCAGTACCTGTTGAATATGTCTGACCGTTTCCAATATTTATTTGTCCTGTCGTGAGATTTGCCCAGAGATATGTACAATTAAAGCATATTCCTGCATTAAACGTAATAATATTTCCAGAACAAATAGTTGTATCTGGCCCAAGATTTACTAAAGGGGCAGGTTTTGAACTTATCAAAATAGTATCAAAACCTGTACATCCCCAGCGAGATACCTGTACCCAGTATATACCTGCCTGAGAAACAGAAATGGTCCTGGTAGTATTACCGGTCGACCAAAGATAGGTTGAAAAACCTGCTCCAGCATCAAGAGTGAGTACTATTCCCGGACAAATCGCGGTATCTGGTCCTAAGTCGACTTCGGGAGGGTTCATGACCACAATTTGTTTGCAAAGAACTTCTTGTGTTGATAGCCCTTCGTCTACGATCAGCCTTACATTATAAGTTCCTACGTTGTTATATGAAAAAGGTGGAGGATTATATTCAGTTGAAGATGCTACGGATGCATTGTTACAAGGAGGGAAAGTTAATCTGGTCAATGTTCCATTTCCACGATTTGTGATATAGGCATATAAACTATCATTTATCCGGAAAATTTCGGAAAAACAATGTGGTTTATTTAAGCCTCCAATGTTACCTAGAATTTGGCCTGTAACCGAACCAGAAACACCGTTTGGAAAATTCAATTTGCCAAGTTGGCCATTAACTAGATAATTACAAAAATACCCACTAGTAATCTGACAGTCTCTGATAACAGTCAATGCACTCTGAATGTTAAAACCACCAGGATTTCCTAGATTTTCACCAGTAGGAAAATTAAGTAAGGAGTTACCAAAATTTAACCTTGAAAGAGTATTAGCGCCAGCATTCATAAGCATGTACCATGATGAGTCCTCTTCCACAAGACAAATTTGACCTGGAGTAATAAATCCTCCAGGGTTACCAAGATCTTCAAGGGCAGGATCACTGCTTAGCGTCGAACCAAAATTAAGTCTAAAAAGCTTATTCCCATTAGAGTCAGTGATAAAACCAATCCAAGTGTTATTTTCTTTAATGATAATTAATCCATGTGCGAATACAAAGGGAGGATTAATATTAAGATCATCGGCGGTTGGGCTGTTCCATAAAGAATTACCGAAGGTTAGTCTAACAACTGTACTATAGCTACAAACGAATCCATACCATTGCCCATTATCATTGACTACTTGAATGCCTTCTTGATTAAAACTAATGATGCCAAAAGTACCTAGATTTGTCCAACTGAGTGGATTGTTTTTAAAACTCCCACCATGATAGTATTGTACAACTCCAACTCCCTGACAGCTTATAAATGAAAAACATTCATTCTCCTCTTTAACAAGTGTTATATATGTTGGAATACTAAGAAGGTTTCCTGGATTACCTATATTAATCCCGGATGGATCGAAATTTGCATTTCCAGAACAGAAATTCCAGTAATAAGTTGTACCTCCTGTAGTTGTATTCTCAATATTAATAGTGTGATTCACACATGTAGTGTCTGGTGCATTAAATCCAATAACAACTTGACTTGGTAAAGAGATAGAAATTGTATCATGAGAAAAGCTATGACCAGTTTTATTTTCGACTTTAATAATTCCCGTATTTAATAAACGCAAGAATATGTTATGGTTATCATTTTCATTATTGTTTTGGCCAAATAAATCAATGCATTTTACAAAAGCAAGGAAAATAATGAAAATTAATTTTAGAGGTGAAAATTCAGTTTTAATTTGTGTAAGTAAGAGTTTCATTTATTGTAAAACTGAGAATATAAAATTACAAAAATTCTATACATCAAGAATATTGTATTGGAATATCATTTAAAGAGTGTAAATATAACAGATAATATAAAAAAATAAACCCGTGAAACGCGTGTTAATAGGCACATTTCAGAGGTTTTTTGTGGAGTTGGAGGGATTCGAACCCTCGTCCAGACAGGCAGTAAAATCGCTTTCTACATGCTTAATCCCTGGTTGATTGTCGGTATCCGGCTGGTCAGAGACAAACCCACCGGAAACTTATTCCCTTTATTTTCGCCCGGAAACCGGGAATGATCCCTGGCTATCTCAACCTTTTCGATGCCTCATCCGGAACACTGTTGAGAAGAGTTTTCCGGGAGACAAGACGCGCTTAATTTCTAAAATTAAGCAGCCAGTCTGTAAGAATAATTGTCGCCATTTATAGGCTATGAGAACTGACTTTTAACGAGATCCGTTCACGAATCCTCGGCATGCTTACCATTCCACTTCCCTGTTGTCAAAACCGGTCAACCCCATGTAACTTCTGGAACTGATTATATCCCAGGCTTTAGCCTGGAGTTTGTCAACCCTGTGGAAATTGATTGCAAAGATACGAAAAAATCAGGGTTCTTCACTATTCAGGATATTATTGACGAAAGCGGAACTATCATATTTGCTGTTGAATATCCGGTAAAGTTCAGCAATAATAGGAAATTGTTGTTCCACATTCATTTTTTTTGAGATCTCTTCATAAAAAATATTAAGAGCGGTACGGCCTTCCAACACAAGTTCATGGGAAACATGTTCGGTAAAAAAGCCTTTCCCAATCAACAATCCCAAAGTCCTGTTACGGCTCAGGTCGTTCAAGGCAGTCAGAGTGAAATCGCCGTAACCGCAATAATTGAATAAAGTATCTTCCACACCACCAAAATAAATCAACACACGCCGCATCTCACGGAATGCTTTGGTTAAAACCAGGAACCGCAGGTTCGGTGAATTGAAATGAGCATCGACAATACCCAGAGCCACGGCAAATATGTTTTTCAGAATACTAAGGATTTCCACACCCAGGATATCGTTGGTAAAGTCCAGGTGGATATTGGTCCCTTTAAACAAGTCAGCAATACGGTCGGGAACAGGCGATCTGTTCAGAGCAATTAAAGGATCTCTGCTCAACTTGTGTATGGAAGACTCAAATGTTTCACTTTCATAGCCAAGGGTAAATCCGGTTGGCAACCGGTTGATTATTTCTCTTGCAAAACTCGGACCTTTAAGCGTACAAACCGGATTAGGAAAATTTTCTTTCAGGCATTCGATAATGGTTTTATGCTCCATGCCGAAACCTTTGGCCAGGTTGACCAGAATGGCTTTAGGAGGAATATGCTGATGGATTTCCTTTAGATACTCGAGGAGCACGACTGAAGGGATTGCCAGAAAAATGATGTCAGAAGTATGTATCCTGCGATGATCAGTCGTAGCTTTCAGTGACTGATGAAGGTGGAGAGTAGGAAAATATTTAGAATTGATATGTGTTTCACAAATGGATTTAACGGCACCTTTTTCTATCGAATGAAGTAAAATATTTCCAGAATCATTTTCTGCAAGGATGTTTCCAAGCGCAGTACCAATCATGCCTGCCCCAATGAAGGTTATATTTACTTTTTCTTTCATATCAAGCTAATTTTCATCATAGTAAGGATTTAATAAGTATCTTTTTATGATGTTCTACTTAGGGGTTCAGGAACATTCGAAAAAATCAAATTAAAACTTGCTCCCTGCCGGTTTTCAATTTCTAACTGTGCTTCAATCTGGTTGACCAGGATCCGGATGATCTGGGATCCCATGCCTGATTTCGGATCCATGGTAAAAAATTCAGGTAACCCGATCCCATCATCACTAACAGTCAATTTCCAAAGGGTTTCTTCTGGAATTTGATCTTTTTCTTTGTCAGTTGATGGCTGCAAAGTTACCTGAATATTCCCTGACATATTACCGGGGAATGCATATTTAAAAGCATTTGTAAGCAATTCATTAACAATTAGCCCTAAGGGTAAAGCCAATTCAATATCCGTTAAACATTCCTTGATGTTGGTATTAAGTGTTATATTATTTTTTTCATAAGCATTGGAAATTATATTCACAAGAGTCAAAAGATATTGACCAAGCTGAACCTTTCGGATATTATCGGTAAAGTAAAGCTGTTCATGAACAAGCGACATGGTACGAACCCGTAATTGGAGGTCGGTAAGCGACTGGTTCAATATTTTTTCATGATCAATTTCCTTTTGGATGTCCATTAAACTGATGAGAACAGCAAAGTTGTTTTTTACACGATGATGAATTTCCCTAAGTAAAATTTCTTTTTGACGTGCATTTTCTGCTATTGCTACCTCATGATATTTCCGCTCAGAAATGTTTCGGAGAACCGATAAAAATTCTTTCAATTCACCGGTTTGTGGATCGAAAATTGGATTGACATTAGTTTCAATCCATATTTTCTTGCCATCCTTTCGTATTACCCTATATGTTAAATGCCCTGGTTTCTTTGATCTGATCATGGATTTCAGGGTTGCCCTCACTGATTCGTGATCTTGTGGATCGATGATATTAAAAGGATTCTGATTCAACAATTCATGGAATTCATATCCAAACAAATTTTTACAGGAAGGAGAAATATATTTCCTATGAAGATTATTGTCAATGTGCGATATCACATCTACTGAATGTTCTGCAAGAAACCGATACAATTCTTCGCTTTCGCGGAGTTTTGTTTCTGCCCGGATCCTCTCTTCAATGTCAAGTTTCAACTGGTTATTTAACGCAAGTAGTTCCAACCGGGATTTAATAGTTTTTTTTCGCAGAACATAAATAAAAAACACAATTGAAATGGCGAAAAGGAATGAAATTTCCAGTAAAATTGTCTGTAACCTTCGGTTATGATATTGTAACCGCTGAACCTCATTTTCCTTCTTAAGTAATTCGGTTCGAATTTCTACTTCTCTGATCTTACGACTGGCTTCAAGTTTTTTAATCTCATTATTGTTCTGATCTTCTATGAGTTTGCGATGATAATCGATATACTGAATATAATTCTGCAATGCTTCTTTCTGATTTCCCATTTCCATATGAAAAGCATATAATTCCTGGTAAGCATGTTCCAGAAGAAAACTCTTGTTTCCTGGTTTTGCCAAAGCAATCCCTTTTTCTAAAAAATACTTTGCTGAATCGTATTTGTCAAGCTTAAGATATGTCCCCCCGATGTTAATATAGGAAGAAGCTAACAGTTCAACTGTCCCTTGTTTTTCGCGTATTCTTAAAGCTTTAATATTATATTCCAAGACCTCATTGTAATTCTGAAGTAGCTGATTAACATGACTGATACGGGTATATAGTACACCAACTTCTCCAAAGTCACCCAACATTGTACTTTTATAAATAGCTATTTGATAAAAGTAAATAGAACGGGTCAGGTCTCCTTTATTGAGTTTAATATCTCCCAGGATTTTCAAAGTCCGTGCAACTTCGGAACCGGCATATGCTTTTGAAAAATAATAAAGTGCAATATATGATGCTGTTTCTGCCTCATTCAGTTTATTTGTTTGATAATAATATTGAGCCCAGTAATAATAAACTCTTCCATAACTGATTATATATGAAGCATTTAGTAATAATTTCTCCATTTTTTGTAAATATTCAAGTGCACGTTTCTTATCATCAATTTGCAGGTAACAATTCACGATCAACGATAAGGCAGAGATACATCCATCAAATTCTTTCACCTCTTGAAAGAGATCATTGCTTTCGAAATAATAAACTAATGCGTTATAAAAATTTTCTTCGTAAAAATAACAGCTTCCTACATGAAGTAAAGCAAGAGCTTCCTGTGATTTACAGAGTAATCCCTTAGCTATAGTCAGTGCCTGGTTCGACAGATATCTGTATTGTCTAATGTCGGAGGTTTTGAATTTAATTGCTTCCTGTATTAGAGAATCGACTTTTTTGCAGGTAAATGATACGGGAAATTGTTCTTTCTCAACAGAGGCGCTGAGGAAAGTCGGGAAAAAAATAATACAAAAAGTAAAGAAAAGAATTAACCTGATTGGTTTCTGACAATAAAAAAAAATCCGAATCACTAATTCATTCATTATCCCGGGGCATCATAACACAAAAATAGAAAATTAAATCGATTGCGGATTTTATGGTTATATTCTTAATTTTGCCAGTTAGTGAATGTTCTGAATGAATACCAACACACTATATGCAACTGAAAGATAAAACGGTTCTGGTGACCGGCGCCGGTGGCTTCATCGGCAGCCACCTTGTGGAGGAACTTATAAAAAGAGATGTCAGTGTAAGGGCTTTTATCCATTACAATTCCTTTAACCGTTGGGGATGGCTGGATTATCTTTTATCTAAAAAAGAACTTGGAACCAGACCTGACCGGCAAGGCCAATTTTTACGAGACAGAGTGGAAATTTTTACGGGCGATATTCGCGACCCAAACGGAATAAGGGAAGCGATGAAGGGCTGTGAATTGGTATTTCATCTTGCCGCACTGATCGGAATTCCTTATTCTTATCATTCTCCCGACGTCTATGTCGACACAAATGTAAAAGGAACCCTCAACATTCTCCAGGCTGCACGGGATCTTGGAGTAAAGAAAATCATTCATACCTCCACTTCTGAGGTTTATGGTACAGCACAGTTTGTCCCAATAACCGAACTACATCCGGTTAACCCTCAATCACCTTATGCTGCTACAAAAGCTGGTGCCGATTTCCTGGCATTAACCTTCTTCAGGTCGTTCGAAACCCCTGTTGTGATTGTACGCCCCTTCAATACTTATGGCCCACGCCAGTCTGCCCGTGCTATCGTACCAACCATCATAACACAATTACTGGCAGGAAGAGAAAAAATATTTATGGGATCGTTATCTCCCACGCGCGATCTGAATTTTGTCAAAGATACTGCCTTGGGATTTATCAAGGCGGCTGAAAGTAAAAAAGGTGTTGGCGAAGTGGTTAATCTCGGAACCAACAATGAGATCAGTATCGGAGACCTGGCACAGAAGATTGCTGGTTTGCTTGGGAAACCAATTCATATCGAAAGTTCAGCAAATCGTATTCGTCCAGATAACAGTGAAGTGGAGAGACTCTTGGCTTCAAACGAGAAAGCTAAAAACCTTCTTGACTGGACGCCCACCTATACATTAGACAAAGGACTCTTGGAAACCATTGACTGGTTCCAACAACCCGGCAACTTAGATTTTTATAAGACAGATATCTATAACATTTGATTAACGCCTCAAAGGCATAATCCTTCTTGGATTATGTGTTGGAGAATATTAACGGTAAAACTATGAAAGCAGTAATTCTTGCAGGAGGCAAAGGTACACGTCTGAAACCCTATACGACCGTTATCCCAAAACCTCTTGTACCTATTGGGGAGAAAGCAATCCTTGAGATTCTTCTTGCCCGTCTGAAAAAATTTGGAGTAGATGAAGTTATATTGTGCGTAAATCACTTTGCAGAGATCATCAAAGCATTTTTTGGGGATGGTTCCCGTCATGGGATACGGATTCGTTATTCTACAGAGGATCAGCCCTTAGGGACGGTCGCACCCCTAAAACTAATTTCTGATCTTCCTGAAAATTTTCTTGTGATGAACGGCGATTTGCTTACAGACCTCGATTTCGGGAAATTATTTGAGGAGCACCTGAAATCAGATACCCTGCTTACAGTCTCGACCTATCACCGCTCGACAAAAATTGATTTTGGTGTCATTGATGTAGATAAAGTCACCAGGAAGATGGTTGGTTTTCATGAAAAACCAGAATATGATTTCGAGGTCAGCATGGGCGTTTATGTGATGAACCGCAATGCTCTCGATTATGTTCCAACAGGTAAATCTTTTGGATTCGATAACCTTATGCTGACCTTACTTGCGAAAAAACAAACGGTAAAAGTCTATCCATACACAGGCTATTGGCTCGATATTGGTCGTCCGGATGATTATGAAAAGGCAAACGAAGATATTGATCTCCTTTTACACCTATTATGAAAACAATACTGGTCAGCGGCGCATCCGGATTTCTTGGCAAATCGCTGGTTTCCAAGCTTCGTTCTTTAAGATACGAAGTAATAGGGATTGACGTTTCTGAAGGGGATATCACTTCTGAAAACACCCTGATTCCTTATAAGGAGAAAAATATCTCGCATGTTATTCACCTAGCGGGAAAAACCTTTGTTCCCGAAAGTTGGAAGAAACCCTTCGACTTTTACCGGGTAAACGTCATGGGGACGATCAATGTACTTGAATTTTGCCGGAAAACAGGATCTAATCTCACATTCGTAAGCTCTTACCTGTATGGTCAGCCTGATTATCTTCCAATCAATGAACAGCATCCCGTAAAATCGTACAATCCATACAGCCATAGCAAAGTATTGGCTGAAGACGCTTGTAATTTTTACAAGGAGACTTTCGGACAAAAGGTTGTTATTCTACGGCCTTTCAATGCATATGGTCCGGGGCAACCTGCACAGTTCCTTATCCCTGAAATAATAACAATGGTTTTGGATCCCACCATACCTCGAATTGAAGTGATGGATCTGCGCCCAAAGAGAGATTATGTTTTTGTTGACGATCTTATCATGGCATTCATTAACAGTATCAATATGCCATCAGGTACTTATAACATTGGCAGCGGCGTTTCTTTCAGTGCTGAAGAAATTATACGGTTGGTAATGAAAATAACCGGGATCAAAAAGCCTTATACTTCAAAAGGCTCAGAACGTCAGAATGAGATTTTTGATCTTTATGCCGACAATAGTAAAGCGTTGCGTGAACTGGGCTGGAAACCGGAAACCTCATTTGAAGCAGGGATAGCCTCTTGCATCCGTTTTATCAGGGAAAGCCGGACCAGATGAAAAAAATACTCTATATCAAACATGCCAATTCCTCGTTTGTACTGGCTGACCAGAATACTCTCGAAAAACATTTCTCTGTAATTCCATTTCTTATTGATCAGAAAAAATCGGGATTCTATTTTGTGCTGCGAATGCTGAATTTATCCTGGTTCATAATAAAAAATTACCACGGAACTATTGCCATGATCACCTGGTTTGGAGATTACCACTCGGCAATCATGTCATTTTTCGGGAAACTGTTCCATATTAAAGTAATCATTTTTGCAGGGGGACAGGAAGCCATTTGTTATCCGGAGTTACAGAAAGGGGTTTATTATAAAAAGTGGAGAGGGCGAGCTGTAAAATATGCTCTGCGTAATGCTTTTCACATAGCACCAAATCATCAAACCCTCATTTGGCACGAGAATTTTTATTATGATCCCAAGGGAAAAAAAGATGGAATAAAATATTATATCCCGGACCTTAACACCCCAATGACAGTAATTCCTAACGGGATTGATACCGACAGATTTTTCCGTAATCCCGCAATCCTAAAGAAACCAACCCGGATACTTACGGTCGGCACCATGGGTTCGACTGCTGACTTTCTAAACAAAGGATTTGATCTTTTTGTGGAATTGGCAAAGCGAAATCAGGATCTAGATTGCATTATCGTCGGAATTAATAAAACATTCATGCACTGGATCGAAGAAAAATACAATGTGAGCGCGATCGCAAATTTAACCCTGATCTATTATTTTTGTTCCGACGATATCCTGTGCCGGCAATACAACGAAGCGAAGGTATTTGTGCAAGCTTCCATAACCGAAGGGATGCCCAATACCCTGACTGAAGCCATGCTTTGTGAATGTATACCAGTGGGATCAAATGTTAATGGAATACCTGATGCCATGGGAGATACAGGAGTTATAATATTTAAAAGGGATATTATCGAAATGGAAAGAGCTGTTCGAAATGCAATGTCAATGAACACGGGCGAAAAAGCAAAAAATTTTGCATTAAACACCTTCACACGGGAAAAGCGGGAGTATAGATTATTATCTTTAATGAATGAGCTTTTGGATAACCGACGTTCTTCCCTTTAGTTAGAGAGAGATATAATTTTATATCGACCAACAACGAACAATCAATTACATTAATACTCGCCAACCATGTATTCATTTTAGATAAAATTTCGAGTGTGATTATAGATAATAGGAAATTATTAACGGATCTAATTTTTATTAGGTGAACTACATATGCAAAACAGATTTGAGGCAAACTTAAAATTATTTTTATCCAGAATAAACTCGTTAATCTTAGGAAAGATTGAATCCCCCGTCAGAATTATTGAGAGATAATTTCTCAACCAATTTGGAATTAAAAGAAGGATTTTTTTTCTAAAAGTTAATTTTCTCGGTGATAATAAAAATTTATTGTTTGTTTGAGAAGATAATTTTATTTTGTCAATGGTTCCTTCTCTTGTAAAATTGAAAATACCGTAAATCTGTACATCTTCAAAATGGCCTGACAAAAGATCAATAAGTGTTTCTGGAGTTAATTCAGCAATATGAAAGTAATTACCAGGGGTTACTCTCCCTGGTGAAGTGCGGTCTTTGTTTGGAGTTGTGAGATAAAATTTCCCAGATGGTTTGAGAACCCTTCTGAATTCACTGAGTAATTGATTATGGTACTGTTGCGGAATATGCTCTATCGTCTCGACCGAAGTAACTACTTCGAACGTTGAATCCTCAAACGGTAGTTTTAGAGCAGATCCTTGAATAAATCTTACATTAGAAGTTTGAACCAAAGATAAAGCCTTCTTTATAGTTTCAGGATTAATATCAACTCCTGTAACATTCCTAGCGATCCTTGCTAGTAAATTAACACCAATTCCTTCTCCACATGCACAGTCAAGTACATTTAAGCCTGAACACATCCTTGAAATCTCCTGATATCGGAAAATATGAGAGGCAATTTGTTTCTTATCAGGTTTCATAAAATCCAGACGTTCAAGATAATTAGGAAGAGAATAATTCCTAAATAAACTGATTTCGATCAATCCACATAAAGAACCTAGAAATCCTCTAATAGATCGCTTAAGAAACAACGATTGAAGTGTAAGTCCAATTAAGGAAAGATAAAAAGCAAATCTGTTTCTGTAAGATTCATTATGATTTTTAAAGAAAAGATACGAATGATGCAAAACCAGCATTTTGTATCTCGGAAATTCTGAGATCCTATTTGTTGGGGATATTCGATGCTCCAAAATTGCCTGAGGTTCGTAAATGAGTGAATAATTTTTCCCAACTCGTGTTGAAAAGTCTAAATCTTCAGCATAGGCATAAGATTTTAAATTTTCATCAAAAAAATTCCATATGCAGACCTCTTTCCGATAAGCCATGTTACATCCAGATAGCCAACCAATTTTTATTTGATCACTAACCAAATGCGAAATACTGTTCCCAAATCCTGAACGTAACAATTCACCTTTGCCGGAAACGGGAAGATAAAAAATATTACGAAAGCGTTTATTGAAAATATTCTGATGGAAACTAACATTGATTATTCTTCCAGTAACTCCTCCGATTTTATTCTCGGTATCATTAATAAAAATCCGTATAATTTTCTCAACATATTGAGATTCGATTATTGTGTCGTCGTCAAGAAAAAGTAGAATATCTCCCGAAGCATGATGAATACCTAAATTGCGTTGATATGTCAGTCCTGGTTGACTTGAAATGATTTTAAATTCTGTGGACTGAATATGAAACTTTTTTTTATATAATTCGTAATTAGCATGCAGCGTTCCAGCATCAACAATTGTAACAAATTCAGGTGTTCTGGTTTGAAGTAAAAGAGATTGAAAGAGCGATGAAAGATCATCAGGCCTGTTCAAGGTTGGGATAATGACTTCTAATTTCACTAATAGGAATAATCAGATTAGGCAAAAATATTAAAAATCCCGTACTTTGTGTGCATTATTACTATGATTAATAAATGAGAAAACCAACTATAAATACAATAGTTCAATCAGCCTATGATCTCCCGCCAGTTTTTTAAATCCTCAATTATATACTCTATCGTTGGCGCTTTACCATATGCCTCAGGTTTTTTATTGCTCCCATGGTTTACTTCATTTTTGACCCCAGTCCAGTTTGGCGTCAACGCTTTGTATATAACCTTAATGTATTTTTTTCAAATAATTGCTTCTATTGGTTTAGACGTTTCTACTGGTGTTTTGTACTTCGATTTTAAAGACAGCCAGTTGAAATTAAAAAAATTTTTAGGAACCGTTTTCCTTGGACTTGTTGGGACTGGTTTTTTTACCATCTTGGTTTTTTCTGTTGGAGGGTTTAAATTATTCAATGTTATTTTTCATAGTGCTGGTATTCTTGAGTTTCTTCCTTTTGGATTGCTGACAGTTCTTTCTTCGGTATTCAATACTATTTTTAAAACTTATACTACATTATTAATAAATCAGGAAAGACCAATCCGATTTTTTTGGATGAATGGATTGAATTTTATACTTACAATTTGTAGCTCATTATTTATTTTGTATCTATTCCCATTCACATTATTCGGACCTATTCTTGGCAGGTTGATCCCTGCTATTACTTCGGCATCTCTAACTCTATTTCTTATTTCAACAGAATATGGGATCGCTTTTGATAAAAGTTTAATAAAACAAATATTAAGATACTGCCTACCATTATTTGTCTATTCAATTCTCTCATGGATTGTCAGCTATGCAGATAGATTTATTATCTTACGGTTTCTCTCAGATCCCACTTATGTCGGGATATATGATTTTGGAGTCAAATTAGTCCTTTTCTTAGATCTTATAATCGTCGGTATTATTAGCACAGTTCAACCAAAAGTTTTTAATATATGGAAAATCCAACATTTAAACCAGAGTACAACTGAAGTTAACAGATATTACAACGGAGTAACAGCATTAATTTTAATGTTAGTTCCTGTGTTTGTAATTTTAGCTCCAATTATTATCCCATTGTTTATTAAAAAAGAAATATACTATGGAGCTTTTTCCTTTATTTCAATTCTATCACTTGGATATGTAACCAGGACTTGGTTTTACATGTTCATGGCTCCATTGATGTTTTTCAAAAAAACTGAAATCCTTCCAAAAATTTTTTTTATCAGTGCACTTTTTCAAGTTATTGCAGGTGTATTCCTGATAAAGTATTTTGGAATAATGGGAGCAGTTTGGACTAATTTCCTTGTAAAACCATTACAGGCAATATTATTGTATGTCGAGTCACGTAAAGTTTTTTCCTATAAGTTAAACCAGTGGAAGTTGGTATACATTCCGGTGATCTTTATATTCGTTGTACTAATTTCTGAAATTCTGTCGAAAAATTTTCCAAAGATTTATTTTCAAATAGGACATTGTTTTATAGCATTTATCCTACTTTATTTTGCTTATAGAAAAGAAATCATACTTTTAATCTCGAAAAGAGATAGATTCATTAAGTTTGGTCGTTTCAAAGATGGTTAGGTGGAATTTATCCTGGCATTGCGGATGCTGGCATTCAGTTCAAATCCAATTATCACACTAATCGCATTCAAATATATCCAGATCAAAACGATCATCAGGGTTCCGAGAGAACCATATAAAACGTTGTAACGGGAAAAGTTATCGACATAAAAGTTGAATCCCAGCGTGGTGATCACTACCAATACCGTTGCAAGCATCGAACCGGCAGAAATGAATCTGAAGTCTGTCCGACGCGCAGGGGCAAGGTAATAGATGAATGAAATTGCCAATAATAAAACACCCAACACAATAATCCATCTAAGTAATTCGAGAATATAAAGGAAAATCTTGGTTTCAGAGATCGAATGTGGCATCAATGCCCGAAGTATGCCGGAGCCAAACGAAATCAAACCGATGGCTATTATAAGAAGGAAGGAGATAATCAGGACAAGCAGGATCGAAATAAGATATTGTTTTACGGTCGATCGGGTTTCAATATCTTGGGAGGAGTTGTTAAATGCCTCGATCAGGCTATTGACCCCGTTGGTAGAGAAATAAAGAGTCAGTATAAAATTTAAAATCAACAGGCTACTCCTTGGCCGGGTAACGATATCGATTATGGTCTCCTTAACTGTTTCATAAGCTGTTTCAGGGATAAAAGACTGTACAACATCAAGCAAATACGTTTGAAAATTGGTAATGGGTACAAAAGGAATTATGGTGAAGAGAAATATCAAAAAAGGAAAAATTGCCAGAAAGAATGAGAACGAAATTGCTGCTGCCCGGTGAGTAATGTACCCGTTGGAAATTCCTTTTACAAAAAACCGGGTCACATCATATAAAGGGATCCCATCAAATCCTGGTAATACAATCCGCTGTGAAATCTTAGTGATCTTTATGATGGGTTTCCAGGCAGCTATTTTTTTTGGAAAGCGGAACATTAGGTCATTAGGTCAATAAGTCATGTCATCAGGATGTCGTATTAGTTTCACTTCTTGCCAGTGCTGGATAAAAACTCGCTGTGTTTGTGATATTGGATAAAGAATTGTAAATCAAGCATACCAACTTTATTTTTGACTGCCGACTGCCGACTGCCAACTGCTGACTGCTTTCAGGCTCATATCAAGGCTCCTGATCTGATGTGTCAAGGCTCCGACAGAAATAAAATCAACGCCAGATTCGGCATAGGAACGGACATTTTTTTCATTAATACCACCTGAAGCCTCCGTCTCGAAACGGCCGTGAATGATCGAGATTGCTCTTTTCAGATCCTCGGGAGTGAAGTTATCTAACATGATACGGTCGACTTGTCCATGTATGATTACCTGCTCCAATTCGATGAAGTTCCTGACTTCGATTTCTATTTTCAGGTTTTTCCCCATTCTTTTGAGATAATTATTTACTGATTCAATCGCCGGCACAACACCACCGGCATAGTCAACATGATTATCCTTGATCATGATCATGTCATACAAGCCCATTCGATGGTTTTCCCCACCGCCTGTCCGCACAGCATATTTCTCCAGTTCCCTCATGTTTGGCGTGGTTTTCCGTGTATCGACAATGTGGGAATGGAGATCTTTTATCCGTTTTACCAAATTACTTGTCGCTGTAGAAATACCACTCAGGCGCTGCATGAAATTCAGTACCACCCTCTCCGTTGCAAGGATGGATCTGATCTTCCCATTCACCTCAAAAGCGATATCGCCCTTTTTGACCGGATCTCCATCCTGAAGATATTTTGTCATCTTCAATCCGGGATCAGCAAGGGAATAAATTTTTTCAGCGACTTGCATTCCACAAAGGATACCATTATCCTTAAGAATAAGTTTAGCCGTTCCCTCAGCATCTTCAGTTATTGTTGCCAATGAAGTATGATCGCCCTTACCAAGGTCTTCAGCAAGGGCATTTCTGATGATTTGATCAAGTGTCATAGTTTTTGATGAGGATTTCTCCTGGTTCCTTCGATTATTCCAGGTTAGAGTTGGGGAGTGCTATTTTCCTCTATTTTCAACTGCTGTATGAGGTTTTGTCCGCTAACTGCCTGGATAAGAAAATAAACCCGGTATTCTTTCTTTCCTGATTGGAGTTCACCTATGGCATACTGGGAACCGTTTGACGAAGATCCTTGCTTAGTCACTTTAAAACTTTTTACAGGATTCTGGAAAAAAAATTCTTTAAGAATTTGTCCTGCCTGACTTTTTGCGTATGTATCATTATAACCCGGAAGAATAAGGTCAACCATGGTATTGAAGTATTTCGAAACTTCAGCAGCATTCCCTGTTTGAATCCCAGCGGCTACCAGTTTTGTAGTCTCATCTGGCCCGACAGTGAGCAAGATAGAACCTGATCCCTTAAATTGGAAAATAAAAAAAAAGAGAATCAGGAATAAAAAATGGTGAATTGCGAAGCAATCACGTACACCTTCTTTTTTCATATGACACCTTTTTTACAAAAATAATCAATTTCAAGGAAAGTTCCGATATTTGACTACGAATTATGAAGATACGATTATTACTAACCGGTAAATCTGAAGATAAATACCTCAAAGTGGGGATTCGGGAATATGAAACCCGAATAAAAAGATACATTCCATTTGAGATCATGGAGATTATGGCATTGAAGAATGCATCAAGCCTTTCCGTTATCGAGCAAAAAACCCGGGAAGCAGCTCTATTATTAAAACAGGTTCATCCCCGGGATATCTTGGTATTACTAGATGAACATGGAAAAGAATTGACCTCAACGGGTTTTGCAAATTTTCTGAATAAACGCTTCCTGACTGGAGGGAAAGTGCTTGTTTTCCTGGTTGGAGGGCCATTTGGATTCGACGAATCACTAAGAAAACGGGCCGACCACATACTTTCGCTATCTAAAATGACGTTCTCTCATCAGATGGTTCGCTTGTTCTTTATCGAACAGTTATACAGGGCGTTGACCATTCTTCGAGGGGAATCATATCATCATGAATAAAGACTTTTTCCTTATTATGTTAACATTTTTTTAACTAGACAGTTAACAAATATTAACAGGAAAGCTTGATTCACATTTTTTCATTTGGTTAAATTTGCAGCCTTAAAAATTTTAACATATGGTTGAAACGGATATCAAAGAATTAAACGAAAAGATACAAAAAGAAAGCGCTTTCGTCGACCTGGTCACAATGGAGATGCATAAGGTCATAATCGGTCAGAAACATATGATCGAACGGTTAATGATTGGAATGCTTGCCAACGGTCATATCTTGCTTGAAGGGGTTCCCGGACTGGCAAAGACGTTAGCCATCAAATCGCTGGCCAACATTATTGATGCTAAATTCAGTCGCATCCAATTTACACCCGACCTGCTACCCGCCGACCTTATTGGAACACTCATCTATAGTCAGAAAAAGGAAGAGTTCCGGGTTCGCAAAGGACCTATCTTCGCTAATTTCATTTTAGCCGATGAAATCAACCGGAGTCCTGCAAAGGTTCAGAGTGCCCTGCTCGAAGCCATGCAAGAGCGCCAGGTGACAATAGGTGATGAAACATTCATCCTGCCTGAACCTTTCCTGGTGCTTGCCACCGAAAATCCCATCGAACAGGAAGGCACTTATCCTTTACCGGAAGCACAGGTAGACCGTTTCATGCTTAAGGTAGTCATCGGATATCCGGATAAAAAAGAAGAAAAGGCGATTATCCGCCAAAATATTTCTAATGAAAATCCCCATACCAGTACGATCATTAAACCTGAAAGTATCCTCAATGCCAGGGCAGTTACACGGGAAGTTTATCTGGATGAGAAGATCGAAAATTATGTCACCGATATAGTCTTTGCTTCCCGTTTTCCGGCGGAGTACAAGCTCAAGAAATTTGAAGGGCTTATCAGTTACGGAGGATCACCGCGTGCCAGCATATATCTGGCACTAGCGGCTAAGGCATATGCCTTTATTAAACGACGCGGTTATGTAATTCCCGAAGATATACGAGCTGTTGCACATGACGTTCTTCGCCACCGTATCGGTCTGACCTATGAGGCAGAAGCCGAAAATATCACATCGGAAGATATTATCAATGAAATTCTTAATACGGTTGAAGTACCGTAAAACCAGTGGTGCAATTGTGCAATTGTGCATTGGTGAATTTTCTTTAATGCACAATCGCCCCAGTGCACCATGGCACAACTGAATTATGGAAACATCCGAAATATTCAAAAAGGTCAGGAAAATAGAAATTAAGACCCGGGGATTGAGCAATCAGATCTTTTCGGGACAATACCATTCGATTTTCAAAGGCCGTGGTATGGCTTTTTCGGAGGTAAGGGAATACCAGTATGGCGATGATATCAGGAATATCGACTGGAATGTAACTGCCCGTTTCAACCATCCCTATATTAAAATTTTCGATGAGGAACGTGAACTAACTGTGATGCTACTTATCGACGTTAGCGGATCCAACCAGTACGGAACCAGGAAGGTTCTCAAACAAGAACTCATAACAGAAATCGCAGCCGTTCTTGCCTTCAGCGCTATCCAAAATAACGACAAGGTAGGAGTGATTTTTTTCAGCAAGCAGATCGAAAAATTTATACCACCGAAAAAAGGAACTTCACACATCCTGCGGATCATACGTGAACTGATCGACTTCCGGCCACAATACCAGGGAACTAACATCTCCGAAGCCCTCCGATATTTCACTAATGTGATTAAAAAACGGTGTACGGCTTTTCTACTGAGCGATTTCCTGGATAAGGGATTCAATGATGCCATCAAAATTGCAAATAAGAAACATGACGTTATCGCTGTTCATATCTTTGATGAAAGAGAGACTTCCTTACCCAATGTCGGCTTCATACGTGCCAGGGATGCAGAAACCAACCGGCTGATCTGGGTTGACAGTTCCGATATAAGGGTCCGTACACAATATAATACATGGTATACCCAGCACCAGGGATTTTTAAACGATACATTTTTAAGGAGTGGCATCGATGTTGCCCGAATCCGTACCGACCAGGATTATATCAAACCACTGATGAATTTGTTTCAAAAAAGAGAAGCAAGACGATAAAAAATAGTCGGCAGTCTGCAGTCTGCAGTTATGCCTAATGACCTATTGACTTAATGACCTGTATAGTAAAAACAATATTTTTTATTCTTTCCCTTGGTTATGTTTCGCAGGGATTTAGCCAGAATGTTACGGTTACGGCAAAGCTCGATACAAATGCAATGCTGATCGGCGACCATATTGGGCTGACGATCTCATTCACCGGCCCGGCGAAAACACAGGTTCTTTGGCCTTTCATACCCGATACCATCCTTAAGAACATCCAGGTCATCGGCCGGGGGAAGATCGATACTACCTATACACCCGACAAACTAACTGCAACCTACAAACAGTTTTTTAACCTTACCTGTTTTGACACAGGATTTTATAACATTCCCTCCATTTCTTTCGGATACCGTAACCTGCCGGATACCAATCAGATGATGACATTAAGCGACCCAATGATGCTTGCAGTTCATACAATGCCGGTCGACACAACCAAAAGTATTAAACCCATCAAGGGACCCATGAAGATCCCGATCTCATTCCGTGAGATGCTCCCTTGGATTCTGATCGGGATAGGAGTTGTTGCGGTCGTTTTTACCCTTATCTGGTATCTGAGAAAACGTAAAAAGAATGAACCCATCTTCCGGTTAAAATCCAAGGTAGTGTTATTACCACATGAACGTGCGCTTCAGGAATTAGAAAAATTGAGAATTAAAAAGCTGTGGCAGGGAGGCAAGATTAAGGAGTATTATACAGAACTGACGGATATCCTTAGAATTTATATTGAAACCCGGTTTATAGTCCCAGCCATGGAACAGACTTCCTCCGAAATTATGGATTCCCTGGTAGCAAAAAATGAAATTCAAAAGGATCCGCTTAACAAACTAAATCAGGTCCTCATTGCTGCCGATATGGTCAAGTTTGCGAAGTCGAAACCCTTACCCAGGGAAAATGAACAGTCGCTGGAACTGGGAATTGAATTTGTTAACCTCACAGTTGTGGCAGGCAATAACATTGAACAACAAACGAATGAATAATCCAGGAATATGCATGGCATAAAATTCGGCAATCCTGAGTTTCTCTTTCTCCTGGTCCTGATCCCGGCCCTGGCAGTTTGGTATTTTTACCGGCTGAAGCGAAATCATGCCGATCTTCGAGTATCCGACATTTCAGGTTTCGAAGGAACAGAGCGCAGCTTGAAGATTATTGCTTACCATGCTCTTTATATCTTTCGTTTGCTTGCAATTACTTTGTTGATCATTGCCCTGGCACGTCCACAAACCAGCCTCAGCCGCCAGGATGTGAGCGTGGAGGGCATCGACCTGGTACTTGCTCTTGACGTTAGCGGCTCAATGCAGGCTATGGATTTCAAACCCGACCGTCTGGAAGCCGCAAAGGCGGTTGCTGTGGAATTTATCGACGGCAGACCCAACGATCGCATTGGCCTGGTAATCTTCAGCGGGGAGACTTTTACACAATGTCCCATAACCACCGACCATGCCGTTTTGAAAAACCTCTTCATGGATATCAAAAGCGGTATGATTGATGACGGGACTGCCCTTGGTGACGGACTTGCTACCGCCGTAAACCGCTTGCGTGGGAGCAAAGCAATCAGCAAAGTCATTATCCTGCTTACTGACGGTGTAAATAATATGGGAAGCCTTGATCCCCGGTCGGCCGCGGAAATTGCCAAGCTATACGGTATCCGCATCTATACCATCGGGGTTGGAACAGTTGGAATGGCTCCTTACCCGGTACAGACACCTTTTGGTATCCAAACCCAAATGATGGAGGTGAAGATCGACGAACCTTTGTTACAGGAAATAGCACGGGCAACCGATGGCAAATATTTTCGGGCTACGAATAATGCAAAATTGCGTGCAATCTATAAGGAAATCGATAAGATGGAAAAATCGAAGATCGATGTGACGGAATTCAGGAAGAAAAAAGAGGAATTCCTACCCCTGGTGTTGGTTGCGTTTGTACTCCTGGGCCTCGAATTCTTGTTAAGATATGTTTATTTAAAGAATATACCCTAAAGTGTTCAGATTTGCACATACATATTACCTCTACCTCCTCCTGCTGCTCCCGGTGTTTACATTGTTGCTGGTGCTCTTTCTGTTTTGGAGAAAAAAAGCTCTAAACAAGTACGGAGAGTGGCAGGTGATAGGTCAGCTGATGCCGGAATTCTCTTTGGCAAAAACGATCCTGAAATTTATCCTTTTCATGGTGTCGATGACTTTCCTGACTTTTGCCTTAGTCGATCCGCAGACAGGTTCTAAGCTCGAAAAAGTAAAACGTAAAGGAATCGACCTTATAATCGCTCTTGATGTATCGAATTCCATGCTGGCCGAGGATCTCCGCCCAAACCGTTTAGAGCGGGCAAAACAAGCCATTTCAAGGCTTATCGACCGGCTGGAAGGCGATCGCCTTGGTATCATCATCTTTGCAGGTAAAGCCTATACCCAACTTCCGATAACAACGGATTACGCAGCAGCCAAAATGTTCACTTCCACCATAAACACTAGCATGGTTCCCACACAAGGAACTGCTATCGCTGACGCAATTGAACTTGCTGCCGGGAGTTTCGGGGATACAAAACATAATAAAGCCATCATCATCATTACTGATGGGGAAGATTTCCAGGGCGGGGTATTGGAACAGACAGATGCCGCAGTTAAAAAAGGAATTGCAATCTATACCATTGGTATGGGGTTGCCCGAAGGAGCCCCAATTCCGGTATATAATGGAAACAAGCAAATAGGATATAAAAAAGACCAGCAAGGAAATATCATTATGACCAAACTCGATGAAACTTTGCTTCAACGGATAGCCAGTCTGGGTAATGGAATGTACATCAGGGCATCAAATTCGGAGGCAGGACTGAATAAAATCTTCGACGATATCAATAAAATAGAGAAATCTGAAATCGAAAGCAAACAGTATTCCGATTATGAAGACCGATTCCAGTATTTCATTGCCCTTGCCCTCTTATTCCTGATCCTTGACCTCTTTGTCTTTGAACGTAAAACCCAATGGCTGAAAAAGGTCAAACCGTTTAATAACTGATACTGCCTGCCAGCCGGACAGGCAGGGATAAAAGTTCGCTGTACAAACGATAATGGATGCTGGATATATATATGATAATGATGATAAAAAAATCGATAAAGTAAAGTGAAGAAAACGTTTATCATAGTGTTTTTTATTTCAGTAGCCCTCTTGGCATCTGGCCAAAAGGAGAATAAACTTTTGCGGGAAGGAAACAGGCTATATGAAAAAGGTGATTTCAAGGGAGCAGAAAAAGATTACCGGAAGGCGCTTGAGATCAACAAGGAATCCATTAAAGGTCAGTTTAACCTGGGCACATCCACTTATCAGCAAAAGAATTATGAGGAAGCAGCTAAGATTTTCGGTACTTTAGCTGAAAAGAACCAGGAACGTTCCGCCGAGGCTATGATCTATCACAACCAGGGAAATTCTTTCTTGCAGGCAAAGGAGTACGAGAAAAGCATTCTTTCATACAAAAATGCGCTGATGAACAATCCCAAAGACTTGGATACAAAGTATAACCTGGAATATGCAAAGATGATGTTGAAAAAACAACAACAGCAGCAACAACAGCAGAACAAGGACCAGCAAAAGAAAGAAGACAAAAAGGATAAACAGGATAAGCAGGATCAACAGCAGAACCAGGATCAGAAAAAAAACCAGAATCCCGAGCAGAAAAAGATCAGCAAGGAGGATGCAGAAAGAATGTTAGAGGCATTGAAGAACGATGAAAAAAAGACCATGCAGAAAGTCAAGAAAGAAAAGGCAAAGGTACAGGTGGTAGGAGTGGAAAAAGACTGGTAGGTTTTAATTACGAATTACTAATGACGAATGACGAGTGAATTTACTATTTTGATTTACCCAATACCTAATGACTAGCGACCAATGACTGAATGATAAAGCGTACCAAAAATATCGTATTTATTCTATTCCTTTTAGGCGTCGTCCATGCCTTTGGGCAAGACATAGAATTTACAGCCTCCTCTAAACCGATAGTTGCCATAGGCGAAACATTTAATCTTTCCTTCACACTGAATGCCCAGGGAAGCGGATTCCGTTTACCAAACTTCCAGGGTTTCGATATTCTCAGCGGGCCAAATACCTCAACCACTTCAAGCATCCGCAGTATAAATGGCCGGACTAGCATGTCAATCACTTATACATTTACCTATTTTTTGCAAGCCAAACGCGAAGGAACATTTGAAATACCTGCAGCAACAGTTAACGTAAACAATAAGACCTATACCTCCAATTCACTTACGATCAAAGTTGTTAAGAATTCCAATGGTTCACAACCACAGTCGGGATATAGAAACCAGCGACAACCCTCCACTGACCAGCGCGCGCCAAGCCAGGCAATCTCCGGTCCTAACGATGTCTTCATAAAAGCGATTGCCAGTAAAAATGATCCCATACAGGGCGAAGGCATAGTCGTTACTTATAAGATCTATACAAAGGTTCCCATAGCACAGATCAATATCAGCAAACTATCCTCCTTTTCCGGTTTCTGGTCCCAGAACCTGATCCGTGAAAATGATAAGTTGCAGCAGACAACCCAGGTGATTGACGGGCAGCAATATGTTGTAGCAGATATCCGAAAAATTGCCCTATTCCCACTGAAAAGCGGACAGCTCATCATCGATCCCCTGCAACTTGAGTGTGTAGCCCAGGTTAAACGTCAATCCAAATCACGAACCGGGGATCCATTCTTTGATGATTTTTTTAATGATCCGTTTTTTAGTTCAAGCACGGCCAATGTCGAAAAATCATTAACCTCCAATGCACTTGTCATCAATGTACGGCCCTTGCCTGAAGTAGGGAAACCGCCTGACTTTAGTGGAGCAGTAGGTAATTTTACGTTCGATACTGAAGTAGATAAAACGCAACTCAAGGCTAATGAAGCACTCAACCTGAAATGTGTCATATCGGGGAAAGGGAATATTCAGCTGATTGATAAGTTGAATGTCACTTTTCCTCCGGATTTTGAAACTTACGATCCTAAAGTCACGAGCGATATCAAGACCTCGAGTGCAGGTATAAATGGTAGTCAGACCTTTGAATACCTGGTCATACCACGAAAGCCAGGACGTTTTATAATTAAACCCATCAATTTCAGTTATTTCGATATTGAAAAAAGAAAATATATAACCCTGAGCAGTCCTCAGTATTCGATCGATGTCGAAAAAGGAACCGGAGAATCTGCGGTTGTTACCTATTCAGGTGCCAATAAGGAGGACATCAAATATATCGGAAGCGATATCCGGCATATCAAAGACAAACCTTTTATTCTTTCACGGCAAGGAGCTTACTTTTTCGGTTCAACCGGGTTCTGGCTGCTTCTGATTATACCCTTCCTCCTCTTCCTGGCTGTGGTCATCATGGGGCGTAGATTATCCACCCGGAGAAATGATACCGTCCTGATGAAAAACCTGAAAGCTACTAAAGTCGCACGCAAACGGTTACGTAAAGCGGAAGATTTTCTGAAAACAGGTAAACAGGAAGAATTTTATATAGAAATTTCCCAGGCACTCTGGGGCTATCTCAGCGATAAATTCTCAATACCCATGGTCGATTTAAGCATGGATTCGGTGCATGAAGCACTCGTCCGGAAAAATGTAAATGAAGAGATGATCAAGCAATTTATCGAAACACTTAACAATACTGAGTTTGCCCGCTTTGCCCCTGGCGAAAAAACCGTAAATATGGAACGGATCTATAACGAAGCATTGGAGATCATTTCAAAGATCGAACGGGAACTTAGATAGTGACGTATGACGAGTAAAAAATGAAAAGAAAAAATTGTTTGCTTACTACCGACTACCGATTTGATTTCTTAATGACGCACTGAACGTATTATGAAACAACTAAGTATAATAATTGTTCTACTATTCCTGATGGGTTCGCTTTATGCGTCGGAGCAGAGCTATATAATGAAAGCAAATAAAGCATACGGAGATGGATCTTTCACAGAAGCAGCAGAACTCTACAAAAAAGTCATTGCGCTGGGATATGAATCCCCGGATTTATATTACAACCTTGGAAATAGTTATTTCAAGCTCAATGAATATGCCAGTGCTATTCTATGGTACGAAAGAGCCAAACGGCTTGATCCGGGCAATGAAGACATTAACTTTAACCTTAAGGTGACCAACAATAAGATTGCCGACCAGATCGAACCCTTACCAGAACTCTTTTATAAACGATGGTTCCATAACCTGATCAACCTTTTTCCTCCGGATACCTGGGGCATAACCGGGATCGTTTTCTTTATTATAGCCCTTGTTTTTGGGAGTCTATATCTGTTCAGCAGAGTTCTGATTTTAAGGAAGTTCGGTTTCTGGCTTGGTACAGTTATCTTACTTTTTTCCATTCTTTCTATCCTCTTTGCCTGGGACAGTTATACCAGCATCAAAAATGCGAACGAGGCAATAATATTTACCCCTACCATAACAATTAAAAGTTCCCCGGATGAAAAAAGCGTTGACCTTTTTGTCCTGCATGAAGGGACAAAAGTGCAGGTAAAAGATCAAATTGGCGCCTGGTATGAGATCCGGATTGCAAATGGTTCGGTAGGCTGGATCCCGGCAACCGGGCTCGAAAAAATCTGATCCTTTTGAGCTGATATTTACTCAGTTTCACCGGAAATCATAGAAGGGTCATCGACTTCCTTTCTCCAAGGAAATCAAAGCAATATTTTTTTTTGTATAATTCAGATTTTACTTTATATTTGTTGGTTTGAATGACAGACATAACGTTCCTTGCCAATCGCTGATTTACGTACGTTTACGTAACATGATTCAATCAAAATATTCAATAAATTAAAACGAATGATATGAAAAATAGAATTTTACCATCTAGCTTATTGGCTACTTTTATAGGACTTACTTTTCTTTTTGTGACTGGGATGACAATGTTTGGTCAACCAGGAAATGAAGGGGGAATTAAGTTTGATGGCAAATCCCGTATGGAGCGAATGCGAGCCAATCAGTTTACAGGAACTGTGAGCGCCGAAAGTCAAATGGAAGCACAAAAACAACTGCAACTGATGCAAACGGATTCCAGGGGAACCTTAAACCTGAACTGGATCTCCCTGGGTCCTGACAATTATGCCGGCGTGACCTGGTCTGTTATGTTCGATAACAATGACCCCAACTCCAATACCATCTTCGCGGGTTCTGTAAACGGAGGTATCTGGCGTTCAACCAATCTTGGTCTTACCTGGCACCAGATTAATGCCGAAAGTAATATCGTTCCAAAAGTGTCATCTCTTGTCCAGACCTCCACTCATAGGATCTATGCTGCCACCGGGGTTACCTATTGCGGCGTTGCTCCATTTGTAGGGACTGGGCTTTATTATAGTGATGATGGTAATACCTTTATTCATTCTCCCAATACTTCCGGCCACAATTGGTACTCTGTCGCAAAACTTGCCATCGATCCGCGCAACGACCGTATTTTCGCAGCCACCAACAGCGGATTGCATTACAGTCCCGACGGAATTGAATGGAATCAGGTCCGCGAAGGTTATTGCAATGATGTTGTCGTCGGCTCCGACGGCACTATCCTTACCAGTGTAAATGATACAACCTGGATTGCACCCTTAGGGGATGTCGGCAATTTTGTCAGGATAACCGGTATGCCTAATGGAATTCCTTTTATCAAGGGTGGTTGGTCGGTTTTTGCAATAGCTCCTTCCGATCCCAATGTTATGTATGCAAGTGTTACAGATAGCTTAGGATTTCTTTATAATATTTACTGTTCTACCGATAAAGGCGCCAGCTGGTCTGTAATTTTCCCGGGAAATAATATTTTTGAACCATTTGCCGGGTCAGGGTGCTATGCAAACACAATCACGGTATTTCCGAATGATCCTTACCAGATTTTACTTGGCGGTATTAATATGTGGTGGGGAAGGAGAATTCTGGAAACAGGTTATTATGATTGGTCGTTGATGAGTTATGGTAGTACTATACCGATTTATTATCAGTACGCCCCTTCCTATCATCATGCTTATGTTTTTCGTCCTGGATATCCCACGCAGTTGGCATTAGCAACCGATGGTGGAGTATCCACTGCCATCATTGGAACAGGAGATATTCAATTTACAACGAGTAATAAAAATTATACCGTTTCCCGCTTCAACTCTGTTGCCATGTCACGTTATAAAACATGGGCAATAGGTGGAGGTGATGCAATCGGTACTCAGGTTATCGGAGCATTTTATCCCGAACGTGTAAACAACCCATCCGATGGTTATCAAGCCTGGTGGAATGAACTTCCAATACGGATAGCCGATGAAGGTGGTTCGGGCGGTTCCTGTGCCTGGTCGACCATAGCACCAAACACAATCTTCTTTACCAAGATTGGGGATAGTGTCCGCCGGGAAGAACTTACCGATCTTGCCTATACTAACGGTTTTATCATGGGGATCGTCAATAATAGAGTGGATATTACACCTATCGAATTCTGGGAAAGTATAAACTTTGAATATACCCGCGATAGTATCAAGTATATAAATAGAACCGGTAAAGAAATAAAAGCGGATACTACGTTGATCATTGAAAGTAACACCGTAAGCTTTAAATTTGAATATACAACTACAGCATCAATTCCTGCTGGCGACAGCATTATGATTCCCGACCCGGTTGCTTCCCGTTTCTTCGTCGCAGGTACACGGAGCAATAATAACGCTGTCTGGATGACCAAAGATGCCTTGAACTTCACAGGGGCTCCGACCTGGTTCAAAATATTGATTATCCCTGCAACTGACTCGATATACACCAATGATCCGATAAACGCCATGGCCATATCAAAAGATCTGAATACCATGTGGCTTGGTACTCAAGGTGGCCGAATGATCCGCATCTCAAACATCGCATTGGCACATGATTTTGCTACTGCCGATGTCACCAGCCCCGTCTGTATCATTGCCAATGAAAAATTCTCAAACCTCCCATTCCTCGGACGTTATATAAGTTCCATTGCCATCAATCCAAACGACTCACGCCAGGTGATGGTCACTCTTGGAAATTATGAAAATCACGACTATGTTTATATGACAGAAAATGGCAATGACTCACTACCTACTTTCACTTCTGTCCAGGGTAACCTACCCCAAATACCAGTCTTCAGCGGATTGATCGAGATGCATGATAACAACCGCGCAATCATCGGAACCGAATATGGTGTTTTTTCTACCTCCAACCTCACGGGTGGAGCTCCGGAATGGAATATCGAATTGATGAATATGGGCGACGTTCCTGTAACTGAAATAAAGCAACAAACCCTTGACAATTACCTGATTAGAAACGCGGGAACCATATATGCTGCAACTTATGGGCGTGGTCTTTTTATCGATACGACCTTTTATACACCGGTCGGCATCGATCCCGGAAATAGCACACTTATCAGCAAAAAAGGTTTTCTCCGGATGAGTCCAAATCCTGTGAAAGATATAGTTACCATTTCATACAATCTGGAAAAAGACGGATGGGTTAATGTTCAAGTGAACGATATCACCGGACGTAATGTTCTCAACTACAGCTTTGGCGAGAAACCCAAAGGAACCAATGTGTCCACCCTTGATCTGCGATCACTATCGGCGGGAACCTACATTGTCAGGATCGGTAATTCCTTTGGAAAAGTTGTAAAATTATAAATATTCTAAAACATTAAACGAGATATGAAACGAACCATACCATTTCTGTTCTTCCTGTTTTCCACCATCGGATTGATGGCCCAACCGGATGTTTACACTCCGACGCTGAAATTCCCTGCAGATGGCGCTACGAATATGGTACCAAATCTCACGGTGAGCTGGAATGCTATCGCCGGCAGTACCAACCTGCAATATCAGGTGCAGATCGACACGACTTTGAATTTCAACTCTCCTCTGAAGGTTGATACTACCCAGGTGCTGCTGACAGGATATAAGGCGCATGAGCTTCTGTTCGGTCAGAAATATTACTGGAGAGTCAGAGCGATTGACCAGGATCAGACATCTTACTGGTCCGCCATCCGTAACTTCATCATTTTTGATCAGGTCAACCTTTCTAAACCAACTAATAACCAGAAACAACAGAATCCCAATGTGGATATCGAATGGAAAAACACAGTTAACCAGGATGGATCAAATGTAGTAATAACAGGTATTCGTTTCTGGGATTATCAGTACGATTCCGTTAATACATTCAATTCGCCAGCTTTAAAGGAAGGTTCTACTTCCTATGCAGTACTAAAAGCTAATACATCAAATCTGCAGTTTGGGAAAATTTATTATTACCGGGTACGCGCCCGTCACAATCTTAGCACCAGTTCCTGGTGCAACCCATGGTATTTCGGGGTGGTAGATTCCCTGACCCTTCAGTTACCAATGGATAATGCTTCGGCCCAGATGATCGATGTTCAGATCAAATGGAAAAACATTACCGGAATACTGAGTTATGAATATCAACTGGCACTCGATCAGAATTTCAATAACATCATCCTCCAAAATGAAGTCGATACGAATTTGGTAAAATGCAGTTTACTTCAGTTTGGTGAGAAAGTATATTGGCGTGTCAGGGCCCGTCAGATTCATGATACATCCAGTTGGTCGGGTTCAAGGAATTTTACAGTGATTAACAGTGTTATTCTTAAAACTCCCGCGGATGCTTCACAAAACGTTGACCTAAAACCCAAACTCATCTGGACTAGCCAAACGGGTATCTCTGGTTATCAACTACAAGTTGACTCGGTAAATACTTTCGCCAATCCGATTGTTAACTTTAAACCGAAACCTGAAGAAATAAGTTACACTCTGTCAAAGACACTTGTAATGCAGAAAACCTACTACTGGCGGATGCGTGCATTTTCTGATGGCGGTGCCATGGCCGACACCTCCGCCTGGAGCGCTCCATGGTCTTTTGTTACTATCGGTCCACAGGGGATTGAGGAACCCGGTTCAACCCTTTTCAGCATTTATCCGAACCCTGCCAGTGAAAAACTTACCATAAAAGTTGACGTTTCAGTATCAAAAACTATCCAGGTTTCACTTGTTGATCTCATCGGAAAAACCATACTTAACCGTGAATTTTTGCTTTCAAGCGGCACTAACATTAAGGAAGTTTCATTAGATAATATAAACAAGGGTGTTTACATCCTGAGGATAATATATGATGGTCAAAACATAAACCGGAAAGTTATTATCGACCGTTAACCAATACACAACTTATAAAAAAGGCTGATTCGTTTGAACCAGCCTTTTTTTGTTAAGTGTGAATTGATTTCCTGCAATTTACTTTGATAAACTTTTTTTAAAATCTTTCAGTATATTCAGATCATCCTCGGAAATGTAATTTATTTCCAGCGCTTTCTGAATCAGATGATCATAATCGGTGAGGGTGATCAGAGAACATTCGGCCTCTTTAAAAGCTTTTTCGGCTTTGGGTAGGTTATAGGTAAAGATAGCAATCATACCCTTTATGGAACAATCCGCTTCTCGGAGGACGGTAACAGCTCCGAGACTTGAAGAGCCAGTAGAGATCAGGTCTTCCACGACAACGACCCGTTGGCCAGCGCGTACTTCACCTTCTATCTGGTTGGTAAGTCCATGGTCTTTTTTTCCGGTTCGCACATAAGCGAAAGGAAGTCCCAGTTCCTGGGCTACCAGGGCGCCCTGGGCAATACCTCCTGTAGCAACACCGGCAATGAGTTCAGGTTCGAATGGATTATCTTGTATGGCACGCACAAAATTCTGCCTGATAAAAGTGCGTATTTCTGGATATGATAAAGTAATGCGGTTATCACAGTAAATGGGTGATTTGATACCTGAAGCCCATGTAAAAAGTTTTTTTGGGCTAAGTTTGACAGCTTTTATCTTAAGAAGTAATTCGGCAGTTTGTAAAGCGATGTCTTTATTATATATCATAAAAATTTATTAGAGAATTTTAACTTAATGCAAAAATACAAAATTATCCAATCAATCGGTTTTAATGTTACAATATGTATGGAAACTATTAGGTAAAATTAATGGTTTGACATTGCACGGAATTCTTCGAAATTGTTTCAATTCAAGATATGATCTTCGTCAGGTTTTTGTATTTTCGTAAAAAATACCAAAGTCGATCCTGATTCCATATGATGAAAATATTTCTCAATGAAAGGTTTATTAGTTTTGTTGCATCTAAACCCGATAGAATAACGGAAACAGACCTTTTTATTGTTTATGATTCCCCTTCAAGTCTGAAAAATATTTTTGAACTTTTCGAATCAGATCCGACTTATAGAACCCTTTTTATTCAAGATCAAAATGATACCGGATTTTCAGAGGCGTCAATCTCTTTTCTTTCACTTTTTAAAATCGTGGAGGCGTCAGGTGGTGTGGTAAAAAATGAAAAGAATGAAATATTGTTCATTCACCGGTCAGGATTCTGGGATCTACCCAAAGGAAAAATAAGCAACAAGGACCGCCAGGCTGCAATTACCCACACTTCAACCTTTTCCAGGCAACCCATCTCCGCCAGGTTAGCCGCTATACGTGAAGTCAAAGAAGAGACAGGGTTGTGTACCGTATCAATCACCAAAGAATTAGCTTCAACCTGGCACATTTATTATATCAAACAAAAGCGCATCCTGAAACACACCCACTGGTTTGAAATGGTTGCAAATTCCTCTCAGCCTCTTATTCCCCAAACGGAAGAGGATATCCTGCTGGTACGGTGGGTACCTCCCGAAGAGTTGGATACCATAAGGGGAAAGACCTTTGCGTCACTAAGGGAGCTGTTTTGAAGAATAATTGGTGGCAAGTCGAGTTCCTTCGGTTCGCTATTTTATTTTATACGCCAATAATGATTTCCCATGCCTGATGTACATGATGCCGTTGCAGATCACAGGATGCGAAAAATGTGCTTTGGTTCCCCTGGTTACTTTAAATGAACTTACCAGTTCCATTTTCGGACCATTGGGTTTGAACAATCCAACATTACCCCTTTCATTGTATAAATACAGCATGCCGTCAGCATAGTTGATTGTCCCCCGGTCAAATTTTAACGAATCAACAATCTTTCCACCAGTTGTTTCAACAGTGTAATACTGGCGTATTTCATAACCGGAGGTATAGATGTAATCGTTTACCTTGATAAATCCTCCCATCAGATTATCGCACCTCCCGTTTTTCCAGACTTCCGTAACCTGTGTCCCGTCATCGGATAGCTTCAGACGGAAAGCGCCATTTCCGTTTCCGGCAATAGAATAGATAATCCCATTTTCATAAATTGGGGTGTTGACCTGGCAATCGATTTCCTGTCCTTCTTGTTTATAGTACCAGAGTAAATTGCCATCTTTTGTATCGATCCCCAGCATGGTCGTTTTCGAAAAAGTAACAAGAATATTCCGTTGGGGTAAACTGATGAGCATGGGGGAACAGTAAGCAGTCATCTCACCAACCCCTTTGCTGATCCAGATGATCCTTCCCGTAAAACGGTCGAGTGCTACAACATTGGTATCCGGGCTACCAGGCGAACAGTATACGGTATTCCCGCTGACCAAAACCGATTCGGCAAAACCAAACCTTGGAGCTAGTCCATGAAAGTCGGACATCATATTTACCGACCACCGTTCCTTTCCTGACCGGGTCTCAAGACAAGCAACCTGTCCCCATCCGGTAGTAACATAAACAAGGTCATCCACGACCGTTGGGGTACTTCGTGAACCCGGGTAATTCAGGATCCATTCCTTGCCAATTTTCGCTTTCCAGAGATATTTCCCAGAAAGATCAAGGGCATAAAGATAACTCACAGTATCTATTTCACCATTAATGAATATGTTTGTTTTCGTGATCACGGGGCTACCATAACCGTTACCCAGGCCATCAAATTCCCATAACAGTTCAGGACCCGCAACAGGCCATATCTTTAGCAAACCGGTTTCATTATATACACCACTGCGATTGGGGCCACGCCATTGAAGAATTTCCTGACCGGAACTCATTCCTGGCATAAGCAACGTGAATTCCGTAATTAAGCAGAAGACAATATATTTCATGGCCGGTAATTTCTGATGACAATTCAAAGATATACCAACAGGAGGGATTATGATTTAATTATCGATGAACTCTTTTAATTTCTTGATGAATAGACTGCTCATGAAGAAGGGCCTATTCATTACTCCATAGATTTGATTGTCAATTCTTTTAGTAATCTAACTCTATGCATCGACTATCTGGACAGACTTGCAGATTGAATCCCCGCGAGAGCATTATCAGCAGGCTTTTGCCTTTTATTCATGATTTCAGTTTGTCAGGATAAAAGTCTCGGAAGTGTCACTGGACCTTCAAACTCATGACAAAAAAAAGAGGGCAGCCTTTTGATCCACCCTCATAATTTGCATTTTTCGTAGCCCGTAGGGGAATCGAACCCCTGTTACCAGGATGAAAACCTGACGTCCTAACCCCTAGACGAACGGGCCTTGTCGTAAATTTGGAGTGCAAAAGTAAGAAAAAAGTTTTACCCGGCAAAAATATTATTTCTAAATTTGTCCGACATCCTTTCTCAAAAGCCTATGAACCAACAATCGACCAAAACCTCCGATTTGATCAAAGCCATTATCAAAAAAGGAACCCTGAAACAGGAAGTTTATCACAAAACCCTTGATATTTTTAACGAATTCAAGTCACAGTCTAAAACCCTGGTCGAAAATAACAAAGAGATAGTAAAAAAAGCGAAATTCCCCCTGCTTTTCGAGTTCTCCAATCATAGCGCATTTGAGTTTCAGCTTAAATTCGGCAGCGATATTCTTATTTTCTTCATGCACAGTAATATCTTCGAACTTCCGCGCGACCACGAAGTCATGAAGACACCCTATATTAAAGATGATAAAACACGATCTTACGGGGGACTGATCCACATTTTTAATTTCCTTGCCGACTCATTCAGGTACAACCGAACTAACGACCTTGGCTATCTGATTGGCCGTATTTTTGTGAACCGCGAACTCCATTATTTTATTGAAGGAAAACGTGAGATAGGATTGTTGTATAATAATTTCTCTTATGCCCGTCTGAACCAAAAAACTATCAAATCAATCCTCCATTCCGCCATCCTTTATACCTTGAACTTCGATCTATTGACTCCGCCCTTTGATAACATGAAAGAGGTCACCGTGCAAGAGATGCAAACTACGCTCGACGCCATGTCGATCCGGACTGGTAAACGACTTGGATTCCGATTCCAGGCGGACCAGGTAGAAGAATAAGTAATAGGGTTTGGAGCATTAGGCAGTCGGAAGTCGGCAGTTCGTAGTCGATAATTGTTATAGGAAATTGAGGTTATCAGTATAATTATCCATTATAAATTATTTCCTAATATTACGACCATCGCTTTCATCATGCTTTTTTTACGGCCTTCGCTTTGACTTTTAACTCGGTTTTATTAAAGATCGTATACCAGAAGAATCCATTCTGAAAAGCAAAAAGGTAAGACGCTTTGTTATCGGGATTGGAATCGACGAGGTAAAAGGAACAAAAGAAAATGATAGGAGAAACCACAACCGCCATCCAGAAGGTAATTCCCTTAATTCCTTGCAAGAAATTATGCCACATATTGGTGGTTTTCAATCCTCTGTTTTTCTGTGCCTGGAGGATCTCAAAGATTTGGTTGAAGAACATTCCCAAAAGCATCATACCAAATAAGATCACCGGCTTGACCCAATCCCACGATGGCTGCCAGGTGATTATCCCTCCCGGAAGGTTTTCTGTATACCTAACACTAAACGCATTATAAATTGCAATGCTGATCGCAACTGCAAGCAGAATCATAATCATACTAACCAAATAATTCACAGCGAATAGATGCTTTGATCTCATAATATTAATTTTTTGGATTTCTATTGATTATTAGCAGACAGGTAAATGAGTGGGATGGTTGCATCGGGCAGGATAATGGATACAGGATACAGAAAAAATAAAACAACAGGATAGCAAAATAGTTCGTTTCAAAGAATTTTGCAATGATCCTGTTTCCGGGTTCATGGTGAATGAGATGGTCGTTATGATCGGATAAATTTTTTATAATTTTACGATATAGATTGGTTCACAAGATTAGTTACAACAGGGTACAACAGAGAAATTGAAAAATCTGCAATTCTTATTTCTCCTATTATTTTTTATACTGTTGATAGTTGTTCCAGGACAAATATCAGCACAGGTTGTCTATGAACCGATAACCGGCAATTCCGTTTATGACTACCTGGATGAAATGGCCACATTGAACATTATCCGGCTGAACAGTACCTTGAAACCTTTTTCAAGACAACTGATCGAGGAAAAACTGGCGGAGATCAAAGAAAATGACGGGAAGCTTAATAAAAGACAGAGGGATGAACTTGCCTTTTATCTGAAGGATTACAGATTGGAAATGAAGGTTAGCGATCCTCAGAAATCAGAATCGGAAGGAAACCTGCTCTCGAAAGGTGAAACCGGTTGGACTAATTGCAAGTTTGATTATAATCCTTTGGCATTCCGTTACAAGGGAAAAATCGTCAGGTTTTCCATCTCTCCGGTGTTAGGAACTGATTTTATAACCAATGAAAACGGTGTTGCCGGAACGGTGACAGGAGGAGGAACAATCTTTGGATATGTTGGAAAGCATTTTGGCGTTTATGCCAGCCTCATTCAACGTTTTCAGAGTATCGCCTTGGTTAAACCCGAATACTTTACTATAATGAATGGCTATGACTGGAGGCCCAGAGACAATGGAAATGTTATTAACACGGAGTTTAATGGAGGTTTGACCTATTCGTGGTCATGGGGTGATGTAGGTGTTTACCAGGACCGATTCATCTGGGGAAATGGTGTACACGGAGCAAATATTTTCTCCGGCCGGACTCCGGTATTTCCTTTTCTGCGTTTTCACATGAAACCGGCCAAATGGGTTGAATTTTCATATATTCACGGCTGGCTCCGGTCAAACGTAATCGACAGTCTGAATGTGCAAGAGCACAATGGTACCGGCATACATTACCTGAATAAGTTTATAGCCGCCAATATCGTGACATTTACGCCATGGAAAGGACTGGATATCTCTTTGGGTAATTCTGCCGTTTACAGTTCAACCAACATCCAGCCTGCCTATTTAATTCCCTTTTTATTTTATCCGTCTGTTGGAGCTACTCTTTCAGTGGATAACAACATACAGGATAATTACCAGATGTTCTTTGAGATCAGCTCAAGGAACCTGAAGCATTTGCAAGCTTTTATTACTCTCTTTGTCGATGAATTTAAAACCAGCAGGGTTACCGATCCCAATTCCTATAATTTCATAAGTTGGAAGGGAGGACTAAGGGTTTGGGATTTCCCTTTTCAGAATCTCGCCTTTACTGTTGAATTTTACCGGAGCAATGCAGGAACCTATCAACACTTTATACCTGCACTTCAATATACTTCAAGTGATTATTGCCTGGGTGATTATCTCCGAGAAAATTCATTCGAAATCTATGCCTCCCTTGACTATAAACCCATACGTGAGCTCACCTTACAGGCCACTTTCGACCATTCTATCCATGGAGAGGATACCCAATACACAATAGAATTTTATCCTGACCGGGTCAAACCTTTAATTAACACTACCTGGAAGAATACATCGATCGGAATTGATGTTACCTATGAGTTTATCAACCATGGGACCATCTCCATCCATTATGAATACAACGATCATTATGGAAATATGGCACGCCTTCCCGAACTCTTCCGCGGGAAGACAAATTCATTTTCTGTAAGTCTCGGTTTGGGAATTTAGGAAAGGGAGGGTTCCGTTCCGATGGTCTCTATCTCACGGATCATCTGACCAAGAATCATTTCCGGATCAAAATAGTTTTGAGCGTATAACGCATTTTGCCGTCCGATTTGATGCCTGGTCTCTTCAGGAAGGTTTATAAAGGTAAAAAGTTTTTCCACCAGTTGAGCGCTTTCTCCATGCCGGACTTCAATATTTCCGGGACAATCATGAAGTATATCGGTGACATGGGATTGAGGCGGACCGATATAAAGAATGGGTTTACCAAGATACATCGCGCCATAAATTTTGTTTGGATGGGTCAACCCGACGCAGTTGTTGCCCATGATCACTACCTGGAGATCAGCGGCGCCCAATGAAAAATGAATTTTTTCCCTTGGCTGAAATGGTAGAATTTTCAGGTTTTCCAATCTGGCACTATTTTTCCTGTCCATCACCTCCTTTATACGAAAACCACCTCCGACGTGTACAAAAAGAAACCTTGGATCATCTTTTAAAGAGGTAGCTGTATCCAGCAGGGTTTCGACCGGATGAACCAGTGAATGGTTCCCCGAATACATAATGATACACTTCCCAAAAAGCTTATGTTCCAAGACAAATGGATTCTCCCCCTTGGTCCCCTCATAATGATGCTTTGGCATTGGCCAAATTGGAATGACCGACAACGACCTGACTCTGCCTGTACGATGAAAAATATGATCAGCCATGTAATCGTCGAGCGTAATTATTTTGTCCGCTTTATGGAATACAAAATCACCCATTTTCTGCAATGTGATGGCGAGAAGACTTCCTTTACGTATCAGGTTGTTCACGACCGACAATTCAGGCTGGAGATCCATTGTCCAGTATACAAAACGGATATTTCTTAATCTGGAAGCTAAAACCCCGATTACAGGCAGTAAGGGAGGGGAGGTAAGACTGATAATAAGATCGGGTTTCCCAGCGGGAAAAAAAATCAACCGGAAAAATATCAGGACATTAAAACTTAAAAAGTCCATCAATCTTCCTGAAAAAGTTCGTTTTCCGTAACTTGTATTCCTCAGGCGCTTCACCTCAATACCTTCGAAAACTTCTTTGGATGAATATTTGATAGAGGGATTCTCGTAATTACTACGGCTCGTAATGACCCGGACTTTATGGTTTCGTTTGGATAATGCCAACGCAAGATCGGTCAGAGCCTGGGCCGTTGCAACGGTATCCGGCCAGAATGTCTGAGAGAGCACAAGTATGTTCATTGGATTATTTTTTGGAAATCCATCTTCCGTTTTTTATAGCAAAAATTATTTCTGACATGATCGATACCATTACCAATTTTTTCTTTGTACTGATCCTCTGTAAGTCCTTTCAGATAATTATGGATATACCATGCTTTCTCAGGATAACCTGGCAATTCGGGTATTAACAGTCCGTTATTTCCAATGGCATCAACCAGTCCACCTTTCCCGGAATGGAACACCATATTGCCGGATGCAAGTGCTTCGATGGCAGAGATCCCAAAACCTTCCTGTTCCGAAAGTTGAAAGTAAAACTTGCTTTTTTTAAGATAATTGATTTTTTCCATTTCTGAAACCATACCCGTCAGGATCACCTTCCCCTGAAGATTCAGCGAAACAACCAGGTTTTCAATCATGACCGATCCTTCACCTGGTGGACCAATAATGTATAAAAGTGAATTTTCGAATTCGGGGAATTTTAACAGCTCCCTGAAAAGATAAACACACTTATCAACCCCTTTACGTTTGACGTTAATACTAAGTTTCATCCAGGCAATGGTTGTAAAGATATTTTCTTTGGAAGGAAGATCCATGGAAAAATACTTATCGAAATCTATGACATGAGCTGAAAAGTCAAGCTTTCTTTGGTTTATCTTGGGAAATGATTTTTGAATGTTTTGCCGGTCAGAAGTCGAGCCGATGATACACCGGGTAGAAAAGAGATGACAAAAGAAAAAAAAGAATTTTTGGATTAAGTAACCCCTCTTTCCAATGAAAGATTTTTCAAGAAAATCTATACCTCCGGTAAAATAAACTTTTTTCCTAAAAATCCTGGCCAGTATCGCGGGAATAACGCCATATCGGTAAAAATATATGAAGGCAATGTCATACTTCCGGAAACAAATAAAATCGGAAAAACGATTGGAAAGAAAAACCCTGAAATTCAAATCACGTAATATATGAATGTCGGTACGGTAGTACTCCTGATAGGAGAATTGTTTCTTCGTCCTGACACTTGAATAAAATAAAACGCGTGGGGAAGATATTTTCGGAAACGTAGATTTCCGGAATTTATTTATGATGAAGGTAGGAGTTAACCAAAGTAAAAAGAAGAAAAAAGGATAGAAAGGATAATAACGGAGAAATTTTTTATCAAACGATTTTCGTAAAGCAAAGTTTTTATGACCAGTAAGAATTGCCCGTTTTATCAGGCTAAGCTGCTGGAAGGCAATCAATCGTTTCACTCCCTTCTGTAACTCTGGTCTGACCCGCTTCTCTTTCAGAGCCTGATGTAGCGAAAGAGAAATCTGATAGTCGGAAGTTTGAAACCCGCTGCGTGTATTGTCTGGAATTTCATAATAATAGTTAACCAAAACCTTTCCCGAAAAGGCAATAGGATGATTCAACGCGATACGGCACCATAGATCGCTGTCCTCCGTCAACCGTACTCCTTCCCTATAACCACCTTGTTCCAGGAAGATAGATTTGGGATAACAACAGCCTGAATTTGAAAAAGGGGATTTCCCAAGTTTCGCAAAGAGAGTAAAATAATCGTTAATGACGACTTCTGACTTGTACCTGAGTAAAATATCCAGGTCGTTGACCGTGATAACTCCCTTTTCAGTAATATAACGGTGGTTGATCCCATAGATTCCGCAACCGGGCAGTTGATGGATCAGGCGGTTCAGTTCGGCGAGAAATCCGGATTCCCACGAATCATCTGCGTCAATGAAAACAACATAATCATAGGTTGCTCTGGAAACCCCTTTATTCCGTGCAGCGGAGACTCCTTGATTGAGTTGGTTTATCAAAATGATCCCTGGGTCGGTAATTGCTGTGACGACTTCTTCACCTCCATCGGTGGAACCGTCATTAACGACAATGATCTCATACTCCGTATAGGATTGTGCCAAAACGGACTTAATGGCCCGTTGAATATAGGGTTTCTTATTATATAGCGGAATGATGACTGAGAATGGGAGATTCACTACAGTTAAGAGGTTTGAGGTAACAATAAAATATCCGTTGTAACGGTCAGGGTGGAGATATTCAACGGATTTTTATTGAGATCGACCGTTTGATAACCGAGGTTTTTTAATGTCGAAAATGTCTTAAGCACTTCATTGAACTGTGGATGTTTATTGCCCCAGCCGAGTTCGCAAAGGATTACTGGTAGTTTTGACGCTGCTGACAATTTTTCCATCATACCGTTCAGGACCATCCATTCGACTCCTTCCACATCAATTTTAATAAAACCCGGAAGCGGAATTTCCAGATCGTCAAATTTTTTAATTTCAATTATCTCCTCCTGCATTTTTCTTCCCGCTTTTCCTGAGATGATAGTATTCCAGCCGATATTACCATCAGCAGCCAGGAAAATTTTTGTTAATTCATTCTTGGATCCGAGGGCAAAAGAATGAATGGTCATATCGTAATCTTGTTCCCGGAAGGTTTTTGAACAGAGAGAGGCCAGATGTCTGACCGGTTCGAAAAGATGAGCTGTTCCTTTGAAACCTATACGTTCAAAGAGTGCAAGGCTGAAATAGCCAATATTGGCTCCAACATCAAGGATCGTTCCGTCATTGTCGATAATGGATTCAATGGAATCAATCAACTCGATATAATATTTATCCCTGCCCTGAAAAAATTTCCAGGCGTCTTGATAAGTTACGGTAGCGGGATTAATTTTCTTTCTCCCGGGGAGGTTTGTGTAGAGGTTGTATACGGAGTTTTTAAGCGCTTTGATCATCATCATTATTTTACAAATACTTCTTAATTTTCTTGTAAAGCAGTGAAAAAGGCTTAACAAGCGTCCGGTTTTTATAAATAAAATAGTAGATCTTGTTAAAACCGAATTTTTGATAGCGGTCAATATCGCTGATCACCTTTGGGTCATTCTTCAGGGTTTTAGCTTGTTCGAAGATATTCAGGATGGTCGTATAATTGTTGTGCCAGTTCAGCTTTTCTTCAGAATATTTCCGTGCACTGATTTGCATCGATTTTACTTGAGAAGGCAGAGCGGAAATGAGCTCAAGGATAGCAGTCAGATCATCGGTATCGATGTTGCATAAGGGCCAGTAATAGCCGTCGTTTCTTGCATAAAGGCGATCCACTTTGATTAGAAAACCAGTTTCACCTGCCAATACAAATTCGTTCATAGGCGGATGATCGGGAACAACAACAGGTAATCCGCTGGCAAGAGCTTCGGCGATGGTCAGACCAATTCCTTCAAGTCTTGATGGATAAACGTAAACATCACCCAGATGGAACAATCCCGGTGAGGAGACTGTCTTTTCTATGATTTCCAACTTTCCGGAAGCAGTCAAATCATTAAGTATTTGCTTTAGTTCCGGGAATCGCGTCTCAATGGAAACCTGGGTATGTATGATCAGCCTGCAGGATGTTTTAACCTCCCGGAACGCCCTGATCAATAGGTCAGTTCCTTTTCTGAATGGATCTACCCCACAAGAATGAAAAAATACAACAGGTTCATTTACCGGCCGGTCGTTCTTGGCAGGATTGAAGATCTCAATATTGGTGCCCCAGGGAACATAATAACATTGTGGATGCCAGGAAAAGGCTGAATAATGACGTTTTGTATTGCAAACCAAAAAATCGTAAGCAGCAAATAAAGGGATGGTTAGCTCAGTATAATAGTCGACATATGCACCGGTTTTGATGCCCATTTCGCGACACCATTTCAAAGGTTCCCACCATTGCTGTTCATTGAAAAAAAGAACATCTAGCTTATTTTTAATAATCCATCTGGTAAACTGTTTCCGGTCGATATAGGTGGGAATCAACAAGTCTTCTTTGTTCCGGGTTATATTATAATTGCTGGTCCAGTGAGCCTCATCCTTTGCCGGGATTTCCCCGGCACGGGCATATATAAAGATTTTATGACAGGATTCGAGCTGGGAAATATATTGCTGCGAAACGTATGCCGCCCCGCTTTCGAACCATGTTGTGACGAATCCGATGTTCATCTGGATTTTTTGAACTAACGTTTCTTTAACAATAACCCTTCAACGGCTAATTTTGGGGTACGGTAGAATCCGGGAGGACGATGGAGAAGAGGTTTGATCAGCCGTTGTTTAATGTATGTAGAATATTTTTTTAGACCACTTAGCTGAGGCATCGGATAAGGACTATTCTCCGATGTAAGGAGATTCATCGGATGGATAATGGTTTCGGGATTGAGGAAGTCAAAATGTTTCAAAAGATACAATTTCAGGTTATTATATTTTTCTACCCCAATCTCCGAATCCCCTCGTAGATCAATATCAATGGTCAGGAACAAGTATCCTTTATCCTGTAATACCCGCATAATCTCATTTATGGTGTCAGAAAATTCTTCAATATGTTCCAAGACACTGATACAGTATATGACATCAAATATTTTATCGGGGAAGGGATAGCGTTTTGTGTTGAGAACCGAATAATCAATGGAGATAGTGGTATCTCCCATGACAGTTATTGCTTTATCAAAATCGCTCTTGCAGATGGGATCAGGGTCAAGACAGGAAAGGTGATAACCCAATTTTGCAACTGCAAATGGGAAAAATGTCAAGCCGCTCCCGAGGTCAAGAGCCCGTAATTTCTTGTCTGAAAACTCGTCCCGAAGTTGACGAAGGTGCCAATAGATGTAAGGATATTCCCAAATCCGGCTCCACCAGTGTAATGCATCAGATGGCCAGGGATAATCCGGACTCCGGAATTCGGTTTCTTTGAAAAGGAAGATGGCTTGTTCTTTTTCGAGAAAATGAAATAATTCCAGGTAATCCTTATCCCTGAGCGCATCCAGGGAAGCATGACCGCTTCTCTCGAAAAAAGGATTCTGTTGTATTAGTGACACGGGATTCGTCATATAATGACCGGATTATCGACATTAAATTTTTTTGCGATATGGAAGAACCAAGCGAAGGTCCAGACTGAATGGATACAGTAGGCAATAAATCTGGCAATGACAAGTCCATTTGCTCCATGATCGATGAAAAGATAATTGAACCCAATAAACAGAACAGCCCAACCCATGTTCATATAAAAGCCAAGCCACATTTTGTTTCTTGCAGCGATCATTTGTCCGACGGGAATCTGAATGGCCAGCAACCAAGCTGTGAGGATCGTGAAGACGAGCGGTAGCCATGATGAACGGAATGATTCGCCGAAAAGGCTCATGAAAAATGGACTGAAAACAGTCAGAAGGAGCACAAAAGGCAGGATGCTTAAGGCATTGATTTTGATGGAAAAGGTCACGATCTTTAAAGTCTGTTTCCGTTCATCGATCCCCAGCCGTTCCGACATAATGGGGAAGATAATGCGACTGATTATAAAAGGGAAAAAGAGAATTGCAGCATACCAATTGTTGGTTGCATTGATAACCCCCATTTCTCCATAACCGGAAGCATTCACCAGCATGGTATTGCATACCCAACTGGCACCGGTAAAAGTAAGCCCGCTGAGCAAAGATGGTAAATTAAACCTCCAGAGTAATTTGAATTCATCTAAATTAAATTCAAATCTATACCGGATATTATTTTGCCTGTAAATATTTCGTAGTACAAAAATGTTGATGCCCCAGTTAGCTATGGAAACGATGACCATGGCCCAAATGATACCTGAAAGACCGTGAAACAGGGCGCCGATCGGAAGGAGTATAGCCGATAGGATTCCGGTAATTAGATTAATCTGAGCAATCCTTTTAAATGCCTCGAATCCCGATAAGATGCCTACCTGTGTTCCGACAAGGGTACTGAAAAAGAGTAAAATCGCAGAAATTTTCAGTAGCGGTTCAAGGGTGGGTGCTGCAAGCGCTTCCACTGCGATCTGTTTGGAAAAAACTGCAAACAAAACAGCAACGATGAAACTGAAACTGAAAGCAATAAATTCGGCCAGAAAAATGATACTACCTGCTTTTTGCTGGTTCTGACGGCAATATTCGGAAACAAATTTAGTAGCCATAATACCCGAGCCAAAACCGGCAAAGGATGTAAGCATGAGGATAGTACTCTGAATGATACCAACCTGACCAAAATCCATCTTCCCGATCAGACGGGCTACGATAATAGAAGCAAGAATAGTAAGACCCCGGGAGATGACGACCCCTACAAATGACCATAGGGTACCCTTACCGAGCCGGTGGCTTAGCGGACGGTCATTGAATGACCGATCAATCCAGTGAACAAAAAAATGGTTGACCTTTCTTGTAAGGTCGAGGATGTGATTCATAGGTTAAAGTAAGATTTCAGAATATCGACAATTTTTAATGCAGCTTTTCCGTCTCCATATGGATTTACAAATTGTTTAGGCATATCAGGCCGGTACTCATTTTCAAGAAAATGAGAAACTTCCCGGATGATTGATTCGATGTTAGTACCTGCCAACCTGACGACGCCCGCTTCAATTCCTTCAGGTCGTTCGGTTGTTTCACGCATAACGATAACCGGTTTACCCAGGCTTGGAGCTTCCTCCTGGATTCCTCCAGAGTCGGTCAGTATTACGCTGGCATGTTTCATAAGGGCGATGAAGGGAAGATAGGGGATGGGCGAAAGAAGATGGACATTTTGGTTAAGTGATTTATGGAGTATACGGTGGACAGGTTCTCTGACATTGGGATTCAGGTGGACAGGGTAAATAAAATGTGTCGTTGGGAAAGACTCTGCCAGTCGGGCAATAGCGGTACATATATTTTCAAAACCTTGACCAAAATTTTCCCTTCTGTGACCGGTAATAAGGACAATTCCGGTTTTTTTCAAAATTAATTCCTGAACAAACTCAGGAAGTGTCGGTGGATTTGCTTCTATCTTGGCGAGAGAAAGAAGAAGTGCATCGACGACGGTATTTCCTGTGACAAAAATTTTATCTTCCTTAATACCTTCATGGAGGAGGTTTTGCCGACTCCACTCTGTAGGCGCAAAATGAAGCTCGGTAAGACGACTCGCAATAATACGGTTCATCTCTTCGGGCCACGGAGCAAATATATTTCCTGTTCGCAAACCCGCCTCGACATGGGCTACTGGAATTTGCCGGTAGAAGGCCGCCAGAGCAGCACATAATACCGTAGTAGTATCTCCCTGTACCATAACAAGGTCGGGCTTCTCGGCTTTCAGATAATCATCCAGGGCAACCAGAGCCCTGGATGTAAATGCAGAAAGAGTCTGATCCTGTTCCATAAGATTTAAGTCAGTATCCGGGGTGAGGCCAAACATTTCTAGTGCCTGGTCGAGCATGTGACGATGTTGGGCCGTAACGCAGATCTGACAAATGAACTGACCGGGATAATTTTTTAAAGCAAGGATGACCGGAGCCAGTTTAATAGCTTCCGGGCGGGTACCGAATATAATAGAAATTTTCTTCATCCTCACACAATATGCTTCGCCCTTTCGGTCACATTAATTCTTATGACCTAACAGGCAATAAAACGGCAAAATTAACAATAGTTAGGAACTTTTTGAGCAGAAGATAAAGGTTCGATATACGAATGATGCTGCTTGTTTGCCTGACAGGCAAGGTGAAGTACTTCCGGGCACGAAATTTTATAACTCAGAATGCTTTTTTGTCCCCTTTTATTGTATGGGTTATCGTTTGCAAGATGATGGAAATATCGAACCAGATCGACCAGTTTTCGAAGTAAAAAATGTCATGTTCAACTCGTTTTTTCATCAATTCCGGTTCTTTCGTTTCACCCCGGTATCCTTTTACCTGGGCAAATCCTGTGATCCCAGGTTTAATCCAATGACGAATGCTGTATTGAAATATTTGCTTCATCGACTGTTCATTCAGCGGTTCCGGGTGGGGTCTCGGTCCAACAATTGACATATCTCCAATTAGTACATTCCAGAATTGGGGAAATTCATCCAGGTTTGTTTTTCTGAGAAAGTGGCCCAAGTGGGTAATCCTCGGATCATCCTTAGCGGCCTGCCGATACCTTCCCTTCTGATCGACATCGGTACTCTCCGTCACCATTGAACGGAATTTGTATGTAAGAAACCTTTTATTCTTTTTTCCCCATCGATATTGTTTGAAAAGAACCGGCCCCGGTGAGTCTATTTTGATCCATATACCGAGAACCAGAAATAAAAGTGGAAATATGAGTACTATAATTAGTAAAGAAAAGATTAAATCAAAAAGTCGCTTGATAACCCGGTTTATTATAAATTCCAAAGGTTCTTCACGAAGTGATATGATGGGAATCTTATCATAAAACTCAAACCGTATTTTCCTGGTTACATATCTTTTGAAATCCGGAATGATTTTAAAACGGATAAAGTTCTCTTCTGCAAAATGGATAATATCCGTGACTTTTTCGGCAGCATAATCAGGCAGTGCACAATAAATTTCATCAACCCGGTTTGATAAGGCATATGCCTTGACATCTTCAATTTTACCGAGGATCTTTTTATTATTGTTTCCAGCAGTAACAGTGTCATCGAAAAATCCCAGGAAATTGTATCCATAGGAAACTTCTGATGTAAAGAATTTCATCATTATTTCACCAACAGGACCTGCGCCAAGTATTACGACATTCCTCAGGTTTAGTCCCAGTTTTCTGATAAAACCAAGAATCCTTAGAAAAATGATCCTCCACACTGAGACCAGTACCAGGAACAAGGTATAAGCATAGAAAAGAACAAGACGCGATACACTATGAAATTTTAAAATAATAAGAAAAAAAGTAATCGAATACAGATGGAAAAGAATTGTCTGGATCAATGGTTCGAAATTTTTGCGAAATTTAATGGAACGTTGCGGCCTGTATACGTTCAGTACTTCCGTGATCAGTAACCACATGATGTTGGCGAAAAGCACGACAAATTGGTACTCTCTTTTATCAAGAAAGTCCAAATCCTGATATTTAATATACGAGGATAAGAACCAGGCGAAGTTTAACAACAGAAGGTCCCCGATCAGAAGGATTACCTTGAAAAATTTCGTAAATCTTTCAAACATGGGTCAGGTTGTTATTTCATTTTGGATATTGCACCCTTAATTTTTTTAAATCTTGATTCCCAGATAATCCAAAGTAAAAAAATATTTCCATAATATATGATGTAGAAAATATAATTATGCATGATATCAAAGAGCCTGGGGTTGTATATCAATGTAAGACAAAGCCCTATAAAACGAAGGAGGTTGACTATAATAATTTCGATCAGACCGAGTGGAATAAACCATAGTTTATGGATATGTTGGCCAGGAAAAATGAGAATGACGAAGAAAAAAAGAAACAATTGTTTTAACCCTTCGCAGGTTTGTATGATTTGGAGAGAAACTCCTTGCAGTCGGATAATGTCGCCTTCGGGATGCGCGTAGATATTGAAAATACCCGACAATGCCCATGACGTTGCGTGTACATTCAATTTTATGCTAAGGTCATATAAAGGTTTCAGAACGGTATTCCAGTTTAAAATTAATTCCATCACTTTCCAGCTAAACTGAAAGAAAATAACAAGGAATACAAACAGGATAATATTCCCAAGGCCATATCTGACAATCCACCTGTGGATATTAGTATAGATTTTGCGTTCCGATGAAAAGAGTTTATTCATTTTTCTATACGTGGTTACGTGACTCGTTTAATGCAATGAAAAGATCACGATATTGCAAGGTAATCTTTTCCCAGGTATAGGCAGTAAGAATCCTTTCACGCGAATATTCACGGAGGTTTTCGAGTTTAGCAGGATCTTTTTCCACGGTTGTTAAAAGGGTTGCAAATGATCCTGGTTCTTTCCTGAAAAAGAATCCATAATGGCCATCCGACAACATTTCGCGTGTAAAAACCGTATCTAGGGCAAGAATGGCACAGCCGTATGCCAATGACATTAACATGGTCGGATTGGTGCCGCCGAATTCATGGCCATGAAGATACGCAAAGCAGTGGTGGTACAATTCGGCCAGTTCGCTCTGGTTGTTTAAATAACCTGTGAATATAAGCCGGTCATCCTGTATACTTTTTATTTTCTGAGCATAGGAATCATTATAGAGGACATCGCCTACGATTACCAGTTTTTTTGTACTTCCGGTCTTTAAAAAATCCATGATAATGAAATCTGCATTGTTATCGGGAATTAACCGTCCTACAATCAGATAGTAATCTCGTTGAAGAAGACCCCATTTTCTGATCAGATCCGGATTTTGAGAATAGCGGATGTTCGCCCCATATGCAATAACGGTGGAACTGGCATGGAAGAGTTCCTGGTATATCTTTTCCATGGCGAAAGAATCACTGACGATTACATCATAAAACCGGGTCGCAAGTTTTGAAGCTATATAGAAATATCTGACGCCGAAACCTTTCCATTTGGGTCTCAGCCATTCTAATCCATCAACATTGATAACAGTCTTTTTTCGAAAAATCCGGGTTACAATACCAAATGGACCATTTGCTGAGTTGACAACAAAAACAATATCATAATTTTTAAAACAAGCATGGAGTATTGATTGGAAGGAATGAACGAACTGACTTAGCGATTTTCTTTCAATGGTAGGAACATACCGGAGGTTGATCCCGTTTAATCTGACAGGCCTCTCCCTGAACAGATTCCGGTGACAATAGACAGTGACATCAATACCTGAAATCACAAGGCGTTCACTTAATTCCCTGACGAAGGTTTCATAACCACTGTAAACATAGGGATAACCACGACTTCCGATTATGGCAACATGAAGTTTTTTTGTTTCCGAAATATTCAAGAAATGGAGTTTATTAACGTTTTTATATTCTGTTCATAGGCATCCATTGAGAAATATTTCTTCACCCGTTCTAACCCATTATTCCCGTATAATTGCCGAAGCTCCCTGGAATCGATAAGGGAACTCATTTTTTCTAGTGCCACATCTTCATTGTTCCATGGAATCAGTATTCCTGTCTCTTCATTGATCACCATATCCAAGACTCCACCATGGGAAGTTGCAACCACTGGTTTGGAACAACTCATAGCCTCAAGGATAACGGTAGGGAGAGGATCTGGAAGTATAGAAGGCAGTACGAAGATATCAAAACCATGTAAAACATTCGCAATATCAGATCGGAAACCAAGATCAATAACAAAGGGATCCAACCCCAGTCTTCGTTTCAAAGCGGCAATCTGATCGTAGAGACATTCATAACCTGGAAATGCATCGCCTGCCATGATGAATTTGACATCCCTTACGTGATTAAGGATTTTAGCTGCTATTTTCAAAAAATAATCCTGTCCTTTCCAGAAATGGACCCTGCCAATCATCCCGATTACCAAAGTCGATGATGACAACTGAAGTTCTTTCCTCAAATTCGATCCGGTTGAACTCGTGAACCTGGAGGAATCGATACCATTATGTATCACGGAGATCTGAGGAAGTGGTTTTTTAATATACTGCGACCAGTAATCTTTGACCGGATTCGACACAACAATTACCCGGTCACTATAATTTCCGAGAAAATAAGATAGGAATTTTACAAATCCGATAGGTTTTACTATGATCTCATGAACATGCCAAATATGTCGGATCCGAAGCATCCTTGCAACAACAGCTCCTGCCAACACAGCGGTGGTATTCGAATAGATCAGGTTGATTTTTTTTTGCCGTATTATGATACTCAACCGTATGATAGCAATGGTTAGAGCAAAAAATCGATTAAGGATTCCTATGAAGGAGAAAAATTTTCTCCTGATTATACCAAGTCCGGTTATAATCACGACAGCGCCACGGTCTTCCAATTCTTTTTTTAAGGGACCTTCTTCGGGTAAACAGACGGTACAACGGTGATTTTGCTTAGTTAAAATAACAATAGTATCAGCAAGTATCTTGCCCGATCCATATAAATCTGAGGCGCTGTGTAAAAAAAGAATATTCAATGTTGATTATTAGAACAAATTTAAAACAGTATGCCCGGAAAAACCACTATTCAATTTAGCATGCAGGTTCCATATACTTAAAATATTTTTAACAGAGTAACATCCCTGCATTACTTTTTTTATTTTTCGGATTGATGCATAATACAGACGGAGGAGGCCAGGGTGCATGATGCCAGGAATTGAACCACGATATTTTTCTTGTACAAGACCCACTTCATGGGCCATTTTATGATAGGAAAGTGTAGTTTTACTATTACCATGTATCCGATATGCTCCTAATGGTCTCCGGATATGATCAAACTTACAGTTTGCAAGACCCAGTCTTAGATACAGATCATAATCCATGGCATAATGGAGATTGACATCCATAGAACCGATTTGGATAAAACAATTTCTCCTGAAGAATCCTGCTAGATTAGCGTGATAACATTTCCCAGTCCAAAAGGCCTCTAAATAATTATAGCAGATCTCTCTTTTCCGATGAATGGTTTTATCATGTTCATCTATATAACTATAATCACCAAATAATATATCAATTTCAGGATCCAACAGAAGTCTGTCATTCACAGATTGAAATGCTCCCGGAAAATATATATCATCGGAATTGATCCATCCTATAAAATCACCGGAGGCATTTCCAAGACCTTTATTAAAGGCATGGCTTTGACCATTGTCTTTCTCACTTACCCAATATTTAATCTTTGAGTCATATTTGTGAAGGATATCAATTGTATTATCTGTTGAGCCTCCATCAATAATAATCACTTCATAATTTGTATAGGATTGATCCAAAATACTCAAAATAGTCCTTTCGATAAATTGACCCTGGTTGAAGGAGGGGATGATAATCGAGAACTTTGTTTCCTTCATGATAGAAACCTCATTAAACAATCAGACTTTGTTCATTTTCCTTTAACTTTTTCCAATCTGCTTTCCTTTGCACAGAAAGGATAATCAATATCGCATAACCGCTATATAATCCAAAGAACCAAATATATCCGTAGGATTGACCATAAACTAATTGAGTAACTGTTATAGTAAATAATAAGTAGACTGCTTGTAAAAAATCAGGTTTATTAATAATTGATTTATTTATCTGATACAATTTAATACTAAGAGCGATAGTGAATATGAGTAATAGAACTGTCGTAAATATCCCACTCTGAAAAAATTGGATAATAAACATATTATGAGGAGGATATTGAATTTTTTCTTTCAGTTCCGGAACATAAACACCTCTTCCGTAATGACTCGTCAGCCCTTTTCCCAGAAGAGGAGTTTTACTCCCCTCTCTTACATAAGCAAGATTTGTGTAAAGACGCCAGGATCCTGTTATATCTGACTCTGGGTTGAAGACACCATAGAATGGTGCGATATAAGTCTTGACAATTTTTGGATAAAAGAAATCGATGGTTGTATATGTAATAAATACAATTATTGAAATAATCAATATTACAAACTTGCGTTGCGTAATTAATATATGTAAAAAGAAAACTAAAAGTAGGGATAAAAGAGCTGTTCTGTTCTTTGTTATAATTGCAACCAGGATAAAAATTGCAGAAAAAACAAATTCAAATAACCTGAATTTCTTTGTTGCGATTAAATGATAGATTAAAAGTAAGGCAAGTAAAAGGATATTAAATGTTTCTTGACTCCCCAAATATCGTATTCCTCTAAAATCCTCCATTCGGTCGAGCCCTAAATCGATGGATAATATTTTATTGAAAAAGAACCGTCCTCCATATAAAACTTCAATTATAAATAAAATTAAAGATCCGGCCGCTGATACAATTATAGTTGCTTTGAAGAGTTTCACTATATAAGAAGTATCATTTACCCTTGATTTCCCAACAATAAAAATTGGCAATGTAATAGCGAACATAGGGGTAAAAATCTTTAATCCTCCGATTGCGGTTGTTAAATCCCATTGATACATACCGTAAAATAATGCAACCAGAATTATTAACAAATAAGCATAATAAATCTTTGTTATAAAAAGTGTGCTGAAAAATGTGGTTTCCAAAAGCGATCGGAAAAAGTAATAGAAAATAATGAGATAAACTATATCTATCAAAGTGACCTTGAACGGATTCTCCATTATCACGAAAAACCTTGCATCTTCCAAAAACATTGATAGAAAAAAGATAACCAGAAAATACACTACAAGTTTGGGCGTAATAGTCATAACTTTATTTTTTTGAGAGAAGACTTGTTATGACACGCAGCCAGGCTGAGTTCCAGTTTTTGATATTAAAAGTAGAAATAACATCATAATATTGTTGGTTTGAAATTGCTGAATGATTTGACAAACAATAGGTCATCTTGTTTGCAAGGTCGATTGGATCAGCATTGGCTTTAACCGTCGGTAAATCCTGAAGACCGGCAACATTTGTTGAAATCGTGGGGGTGCCACATGCCATGCTCTCAAGTGCACTTAATGAAGTACCTTCTCTTCTCAATGTTGGAATTAACGTCATTACACTTGAAGAATAAATATCAGGCATGGATTCATAAGCGATTGGCCCCGCAAAAATCACCTTATCGTTGATCTCTATTGAATTAATCAGGTTCTTACAGTATTTGTAATATTTACCGCTTAACGGTCCCCCGACGATATATAAGTGAAATCCAGGGTTTTGTTTCTGGAAAATTGAAAATGCATGTATTGCAAGATCTATCCCCCTGTCTTCGGTTATTTGCCTTGGTACAAGAATTATTTTTTTAGACTTAAGTTCATCAATGCCTTGTGTTTTTTTAAAAATAAGATGGTCAACACAATTAGGTATGAACCATTTTCCTGAAGCTACTTCAGTGAAGAATCCTTTAGCAGGACTTATATCTAAGCCTAGATGTCTAAAGTAATGAGTATCGTTGGCAACGATCGTAAATCTATCAAAAGCTTTTTTTGCAATAAATTCATGTATCCGATCATTGATTGTCTGTTTATCGATATTCCATTCAATGCCATGAGAAAGAACTATCACCCGATCTTTTAAATTCCAGACCGGTAAAGAATGGAATGCGTAATGGGTGATTATAAGATTGCAACTGGCAATTTTTTTCTTATAGAAAAACAAGAACAAATTAAATAAATACCAATTCCATTCTTTAATAATTTTTCCTATAAGAGGTAGGTAAAAGACTCGTGTAACATTCGGATCAACCTTATTAATAGATAATTTATTGGGCTGGAATATATGAGAAGAGATTGAATTAGATGCAAGAACTTCAATTAATTTTTTAATATAAATCTCTTGTCCACCAATAATTGGTAAATAGTTATATGTAACCTGGCCTATGGTCAATGTTTTATGGTTTTAATGTCATGTCCTGTTTTTGCCAGGTTAATTGGGTAATCAGATTAATTCATATTTTTAATCATAACAGAATCTAGAAACCGGCTAAAATTTTTTGCAAAACTTTCAGGGTCATGTTTCTCCTTATACTTCAGAATATTTAATCGTGAGGCGTTGGCGTACCATTGAACCGTTTTAGAACTGACGGTCTTAATGTTTGATATTAATTCGTCAACAGTGAATTGTTTTGCAAGACAACTATCATCTTCCTTTCCCTCGATGTCTACATAACCGACAGGAATTAAACCAAGTCCAAGACTGCCGACAAATGCCGTTCCGGGACCTGTATCGATAGCAGCACTGATGGTGAAATTTGTTTCATTAAGAACTTTTTCAAGTTTTTTCCGAAATGATCTGAACCGGTATTGGTATATATAATGAATATTTTGAAGTTTTAATTCTTTCTTATAAACTTTTAATAATTCATTTTCAACCTTGCAGAAAATATATAAGTTTAACTCTGGGGTTTTGGCGAATGCTTCAATCAATAGATCCAATCCTTTTTGAATATTACCTCCAGTTCCTGCAACGTAGATGAAATTTCTTCTTCCTTTGTCGAAGTTTTTATTTAATGGAATCATTTTCCCATCAACATATGCGCCAAGGTAAAGAAGATGCATATTTTTACTGATTCCTTCATATGTTTTTGATGTGCGTGGACCAGGTGAAAAGGTCACATCAGCTTTTTTTGCCAAATAATCCTCCCCTTCAATAATTTCATCCATGGACCGTTTAAAAGAATCAATCCGTTTAATGCGTTTGCGAACAGAAAATTGATCGTACCTTTCCTGCGACATTCTGTTGAACTCCCTCCAATAGGCACCGGATGCATAATGAATAATTAAGGTGTCTTTCGATAGACTTTCGATTATAGACTTGCAGTTTCCGCCATGACCAATATAAAGATCATAATTCCTATCGGGTTTAAATCCTTTTATCCGATAATCAACTATATCAACAGTAAATCCTTTTTCGTTAAGCGTTTTTATAATCTCAAAAGTCAGCCCAGTTGTATTAAATTTTTTAATATTTGGATACTGTTTTGACCCAATTACCCAATCCTCCGGTTGTAATGAAAGTAAAGCAAGACGTGATGGTTTTGACGTATCAAGATAATCCCTGATATTTGATATTAAGAAGCCGCCGGTACTGCTTCTTTTTCTCAGATTATTTATAGAATTTATAATATTATAAATGAAATCTGGAATCTGTTGAGACAGGTATATTTTCTGAATATTATTAAGCATGGTTAGTATTTTAGTTGAAATTTAATTTAAATTCCTCTCTGACCTTTTGAATCCCCGTGACCGCATTCCCCGCTTGCTGCGGGGTTAGCGAGCAAAAAAATATAAAAATCCTATGGGATCGAAAAATCCTCGCAATTTCCTGCGAGGTTCTTCAATTGTCAATTCGACCGAAATCGAAACAATTATACTGCTTTTAAAAATCCGGGTGTTTTGTTTTAAAAATTGTTTTCAGAATGATTTTAAACGGAATTATATCCTTGTTTATCAGGTAAATGATTGTTATTGACAGGTATGCCGAACCAACCATAAATATCAGAAAAATATTGAATTTAAGAAGAAAATAACAAATATAGAAAAGAATACTTAACGCAATAAAATGGTAAATATGAGGTGCAACTACCTCTTTTAAATATTTCCCCTTATGAACACCAAGATACTTCGTTGTTCGATGAATGACAAAAAAAATAACCAGGGATGAGTTCAGAAGAAGTGCGATGCTGGTTCCGAGTATCCCGAACATCTTCGTGAAAGGAGGAACAAGGACGGTGTATAAAACCAGGGTGATAAGGGCGAAGATCCCTACAAGTTTTGAATTTCCTAGTCCCATGATAATCGTATTAGGTATGGCGCTGAGTGACCCAATTAATGCACCCAGGGATAGAATACACAAAATAATCCAGGATTTTTCAGCAAATTCAGGTCCCATCCACAAGGTCAGGATCGGTTTTGAAAGAAGAATTAAAACAAAACTTATAGGGGCAGCAATCCCTGTCAAGATCTTGCTTCCCGTGAGGAAAGTTTTTTTAATTCCTTCCTGATCATTCGCTGAATGAAGGGCGCTGGAATACGGGAAAACTGAATTCACAGCCCCTCCCATGAACCCACCTACAGCCCCAACAAGTTTTGAGGGCACCACATAATATGTTACAGCCACCGGGGATAAAAAAAATGAAATAATAAACCGGACTATATAGTTTGCAAAAATGCCAGATAATTTTGACAGGAAAAGATAAAAACTAAATTGGAAAAAGGAACGGATATATTTTCGATCGGCAACAAATCCCGGTTTCCATGTTGGTATTAATTTTTTGATAATAATGATGTATGTCACCAGCATGATGAAATTTGTGACTACATTAACGACTAGGCACTCTTTCAATCCATAACCCGACAATAACAGGATTACCAACGTAACTGTGATGGCGATATTGATGAGGCTGTCAACCTTACTTGTGATGTCAAATCGCTGTATGCCCTTGATTGCTGAAGAAAAAGCGCTTGAGATCATTATAAACAGGAAACCTAAGCTGCATACCGAGATGCCAAACCGTGCCGCATCACGATAGCTATCGGAAATTTTCAGAAACGGAATAATAAATTGGGAAAAAAGAATCAGTGAAGCAGATGCCAAACATCCGATCAGTAACTGAACCATAAGGGCTGAATTGATCGCCCTACATATACTTTGATTATCTTCTTTGGAGTTGAACTCGGAAATAAATTTGATTAGTGCTTCCCCAAGGCCAAGATCAAGCAGCCCATAGTACCCGATGAGACTCGTGATCAAGATATAGATTCCGTATCCTTCAACTCCCAGTTTTTTTACGAAAAAAGGAGTGGTGAGAAGCATTAATAAAGAAATAGCCGCAAAACTACCCGAGTTCCATGCTGAATTGGTGATTACTTGTTTAATTTCCGATTTCACTTGACTGTTACTATTCGGGATTTAATGATCTTCTAATAAAAAGTATCACAGGTGTATTGGGTGTAAACAGATCGTATTCCCTCTTCGAGGGATAAAAATCCGGTAACCCCTATTGCACGGAGGTTGCTGATATCCATCAGTTTTTTCGGGGTACCATCGGGTTTGGTGGTATCCCAGCGGATATCTCCGGTAAAACCTACAACGGACTTAACCAACGAGGCGATTTCAGCAATTGTCTGGTCTTCACCGGTACCGATATTGAGGAAATACTGACCGGTTGCATTGGTTACGGATTTCCCCAGGTCCTTTACATCGATTGATTCCATGATATATACCGTAGCGGCCGCCATATCATCCACATGCATAAACTCACGATAAACCTTGCCGGTACCCCATAAAAAAACCGTAACATGTAACGCGTGATGTGTCATGGAATTATTAATATTGTCGCTTATCTCAGAATGTATCCCGTATTTATTAAGGATGGTAAGAATTTGCTTATCGGATGAATTACCATTGATTCCTTCGATGGGACGCATAAACAGGTCTTTCCTGATCCCTTCCCAATTGGCGGTTTCAAGGCAACGGGCCAGGTGCATTTTACGGATGATAGCCGGGAGTACATGAGAGGTCTCGAGGTTGTAATTGTCGTTTGGACCATAAAGGTTGGTAGGCATTACCGAAATGAAATTACAGCCATATTGTCTGAAATAATTTTCACACATTTTAATACCAGAAATCTTGGCAATAGCGTATGGTTCGTTGGTAGGCTCTAGTTCACCGGAAAGTAAATATTCCTCTTTCAATGGTTGAGGGGCATTCTTGGGGTAAATGCATGAACTACCCAGGAACAATAACTTTTTTACACCATAAATATAAGAACTGTGAATAATATTATTCTGGATCATAAGATTCTCATAGATGAACTGTGCGCGATAGGTGTTGTTAGCCATGATTCCACCAACTTTTGCCGCTGCCAGGAATACATACTCAGGCTGCTCTTTTTCAAAGAAATCCTCTACAATCTTCTGCCGGGTAAGATCTAGTTCATCAACCGTTCGAAAAATAAAATTGATGTATCCTTTTTCAACCAGTTTCCGGTGAATTGCGGAGCCCACCATACCTGTATGACCGGCGAGATAAATTTTGCTGTTTTTATTCATAAAAAGGGACAAGATTATTCTATCCTGTTTTTCATTTTCTCAAAATCGGCTGTGACCATAATCTTTACCAGTTCATTAAACCTCGTTTTCGGTTCCCAACCGAGTTTTTGTTTTGCTTTGGCGTAGTTGCCAATCAGAATATCGACCTCCGTGGGTCGAAAATACCTGGGATCGATGCCGATCACTTCTTTGCCTGATGATTTAAGGATCCCTTTTTCATTCAAACCGCTTCCTTCCCAGATGATATCTTCTCCCAATATTTTAAATGACTCCTCTATAAATTCCTTCACGGTATGCGTCTCATTTGTTGCTAAGACAAAATCATCCGGTTGTCCTGCCTGAACCATCCGCCACATCCCTTCCACGAATTCGGGAGCATAACCCCAGTCGCGCTTTGAATCCAGGTTTCCCATCAAGAGTTTATCCTGAAGTCCAAGAATTATCTTAGAGACTCCAACAGAAATTTTCCGTGTTACAAAAGTCTTACCTCGACGTTCAGACTCATGGTTGAAAAGAATTCCATTGCATGCAAAGAGGTTATATGCTTCACGGTAATTTACCGTTATCCAGTAAGAATAAAGTTTTGCAGCAGCATACGGACTACGCGGATAAAAAGGAGTTTTTTCGGTTTGGGGAATTTCTTGAACAAGTCCATATAATTCTGAAGTGCTTGCCTGATAGAATTTAGTTTTGAGTCCAGTCTCTTTTATAGCATCCAAAAATCGCAAAGTCCCTATTCCGTCAACTTCGGCAGTGTATTCAGGTACTTCAAATGAAACCTGAACATGCGATTGTGCTCCCAGGTTATAAATCTCATCGGGCTGCGTTTTCTCAACAAGACGATTTAGATTACTCGAATCTGTTAAATCTCCATAATGCAAGAATAGCGTTTTATTCAAAATATCTTTATTCGAATAAAGATGTTCTATTCTAAAAGTGTTAAAAGAACTTGAACGACGGATAATCCCGTTTACAATATATCCTTTCTCAAGTAATAATTCTGTCAGGTAACTCCCGTCCTGGCCGGTGATACCAGAGATTAAAGCGATCTTGGACATGTGTCTTAAAAATTATAATATCGGAAACAACTCTTTCAGATAACGAAGGTAAGGCTTTTCCTGATCTTCTTTAAGGATCAAAAAAAAAGGATGTCACTCTTAATTGATATAGCTTCGCCTTTTCAGTCACAGTTTGTGCTTTGCAAGAGAAGCTCAATCTGATCGATCCCAGATGCTGACTGGCTGCCGGGCAAACAAGAATGCAGAATCATGGATGATCACTAAGGGTTATTGGTTTGATATTACTTTTTCAAGTAATAATGGACTTATAGTCAAAGAAAGAGAAGTATCTAAATGGTCGATCCGGATAATCACCTTGTTTTTTCCTGCATGCCTGATCAATTCCCCGGTCAGACCGATGAGGGGGCCTGCAATGACTCTTACCAGGGTTCCGGGCTCAATGTTTCCTGAAAGAGTCTCAACTTCAATATCAGATCCGGCGATCACCTTGAGTACATTGATCTGTTTTTCGGGAATGGTGGCGGGCTTACCAGAAAACCAAACATAACGGACAGCACCAGGAGTGTTCAATACTTCAAAATATTGCTGTTTTCCCACTTTTACAAAACAATAAGACCGGATCAGAGGTTCATCAACCATCTTTTTCCGGTCACTCCATTGTTTTAAAACTTTACGGAGAGGAACATAAGCTTCAATGCCCTTCTCCTGCAAGCTTGATGCAAGCTTCTTTTCGTACCTCGATTTGGTGTAAACAGCATACCAGTGTAACTCCTGCTCCATGCATTTCTTTCCAGAGTAACAAATTTACTCACAATCATTTTAAAAAAAAATTTTTTAACATTTTTTCATAAAAAATTTAAAGGTATCCGAATAATAACAGATTGATAATCAGTATATATGATTAATCTAATCCTTAGCTACCTATCAGACAGGAGTCGCTTAACCCGGGAAAAGGTTATCTATGAAAATTAAGAATTAGAGGATGGATTGAGAAAGAAAATGATAGAAGCTTGTCGACGGATTGTATCTTACTTTGCAGAGGTTTTTGCTTTCCTCATCAGTTTGCTCTTCAGGTTTGCGGCTTTGTTCTTATGAATCACACTTTTCTTGGCCAGCTTATCGATCTGGGATATGATTTTTGGGAGATCTTTCGTAAGGGTTTCCTTCTCTTCGGTACTGCGAAGTTGCTTAACAGCATTACGGACGGTTTTACCCTGATATCTGTTCAGGGTGCGTTTGGTACTAGTATTTCGGATGCGTTTCGCTGCGCTTTTGTGATTCGCCATTGGATAATGTTATTTGTTAAAGATTTTGGGTATTGGTAAATACAGGGGTGCAAAGGTACGACTTTTCATTAAACTTCCAACTTTTTCCCTGCTTCTTTTTTAGTGGTAGGTTTTGTTTCAGCAATCATCTTTTCATTCTTAACCACCTTTGGTGCACGCTTCCGGGTTGCTTTTTGCTTACGTCCTCTTTTCCTTCTCTTCTTTACAGTTGTTTCTTTTGGCGTTTTAACCGCTTCGATCTTTCTTGGCCTGCCTCTTTTTTTTCTTGTCTTGTTGACAGGCATTTCCGGAGTTGCCTCCTTAACAAGGGCGCCTAGTTTGGTTAATACGTTTTTGATCTCGCTGATGTAGTTCTCAGCTTCGATCAACTCAAGCTCATAATGATTTTTTAAAAATTCAAGCTCTGATTCGGTAAATCTAATAGATTTCATGTGTTAATAATTTTAAATTAATGGTCACATGGAATATCCATTATTATCATTCACGGTTGGCATGAACGGCGTTTGTATGGATATTTCATTGATATTGTTTTTATGACGGTAAAAATATTAAAAAAAACTTAAAAACAAAGAATTAATTGTTTTTAAAGGAGTTCGATAGTAGACAAATACCTGCATTTCGAACAGGGATAGAAATCTTCAATTCCCGATCTCCGATCTCCTATCTTTTCTCAACCTGCTTGTAAATCCTAAAGGAACCAAGTTTATGTTTCTGGAGGAAATGATTGACCGAGGTCTGGAGAACGCCAAGGCCGTATTTTATACTTCTTTGGAAGTTGATCGAAGAGGCTTCCGGGAAATATTTTGTAGGACAGGTAATTTCACCTACTTCAAAACCGGCATACAGCGCTTGCGACAACATTTGGTTATCGAAAACAAAATCATCGGAATTGGCATGATAGTTCAATGTTTCCAGGACTTTCCGGGAGAAAGCCCGGTATCCTGAATGGTACTCTGACAATTTTTCGTTCATCAGGATATTTTGTGTCAGGGTTAAAAACCGGTTGGCGATATATTTATAGCGTGGCATGTTACCTTTTAAAGCACCTCTGCCCAGGATACGTGAGGCGATGACTACAGGATAAAGGCCGCTGGCAACCATATGTGCCATCGATGGGATCAGTTTCGGTGTGTACTGGTAGTCGGGATGAAGCATGATCACGATGTCGGCTCCCAGTCCCAATGCTGTATCATAACAGGTCTTCTGATTTGCACCATAACCTTTGTTCCAGTCGTGCCGCAAAACAGCTGCAAGGTTCATCTTTTCAGCCAGTTCAAAGGTGTTGTCGGTGCTGGCATCGTCGACCAGCACAATTTCATCCACAATGTCGCGAGATATCTCCACGATAGTCTGTTCAAGCGTCTTTTCAGCATTATATGCCGGTAAAACTACTACTACTTTCTGAGATGCTATCATCTTTTTTCTTAACAGTTGTCTGTTCTCTTAACAAGTCCCTCTTTTTACCTCTTTCTCCTCCATCTCAATCCCTTAAACGTTAACCGCTTAATATAAGTTTTCAAGTGTCTTTCCTTCTTCCGGTGATAGATATCCTCAATATTGATCAGGATCCCCGTCTCCTCCACATTGCCGAAATCACGGTTAATGGCAGTTCCGAAGGTTCGCATAGTGGGTGAAAGATTCATATAGGCGTTTACCAGAGGCGGAACCAACTCACCGTGCTTGCGGATTTCGTGCACCAGAACTTTGTAATTCTCTTCATAGGTCGGCGATTTGAACAAGGGAGCGATGGTTTCATCCGGAGTATTAACGACGATAGGCTCCTTGGGAGTCATGAGGGTCTCGTTATCAGGAAAATATCTCCTCAGAAAATATAGAATGATATCACGGGCTTCACGGTGATAGTTGGGGTACATAGTCATTTTCCCGAAGAAATATTTCACATCAGGATTTTCGATAATCATTGCACCAAGACCATCCCATAGATTGTCGAGCGAATACATTCCTTTCTTCAGGTTGACCAGTGGTTGGTAATTTGGCTGTACGAAGGATCGACCCAACTCGATACTCCATGGCAAGTAATCACGGACAAACCGGTTGGAGAAATAAAACAGTTCAGCGGTTGGGCTGTTCAGGCATCCTTTCTGGTTGCAGGGTATATCGCGACCGTGGATAAACCGGTAGCCGCCAGTAATTTCCTGTTCCACGGGGTTCCATACAATGAGCTGGTGAAAGGGAACTTCCATTGTGTCGAATTCGTCTATATCCAGGGCTTTACCCGTTCCTCCTCCGGCATCACGAAAAGTTATTTCACGCAGGCGGCCGATCTCCCGCATCAGATTTGGTGCATCATGCGCGGTGATCACATAGATCTTGTTCCGGCCATTATTCGTATTTCGCAGGAATTTGCTTTCAGTAAGTTCGGCCATCATCAGGTTAGGATCGACGGGCGAAATGATTGGTTCCATCGCTTTTCAACTTGGGGAATCAAAAGTACATAATTTCTTTGTTATTAGATTTGATCGTACAGTCTAATACCTTTTACCTTAATCTCTGATCTCTTTTCAACCGATTTTATAACTTTGTCTCATGGAAAGTATTGATATTCCAGAAAGACTGATCGACATAGAGGCGCTGTTTGCCGCAAAGAATCCAAAACTGTTAAGGATTATACCAGGTTTTGTGATACGATATCTGAAACGGATAACACACCAGGATGCGGTCAATAGCTATATTTACAAACACCGGGAAAAGTTCGGATTACCTTTTGTTGAGGCTATTTTGGAAGAGTTTGGAGTTAAAATAGAGGTTGAAAACAGGAGATCGGCAAACGATAATAATTTAATTTCTACGTCTGGGATCGAAGACTTCATTTCTATTGATAAAAAAAAGAGATACATCATTGCTGCCAATCATCCGCTGGGTGGAATAGATGGGATGGTATTGATTGATGTGGCGGGAAAGATATGGCCTGATATTGTATTTCCGGTAAATGATTTACTAATGAATGTTCCCGGTTTAAAACCGTTATTCATTCCCATCAACAAGCATGGACGAAATACTGAAAATGCGCGGATTATTGCCTCAAACTTTGCTTCAGAAAAGACTATTCTTTATTTCCCGGCAGGACTTTGTTCACGTAAACAGAGTGATGGGACCATCTGTGACCTTGAATGGAAGAAAACCTTTATCACCAAAGCCAGGCAATATGAAAGGGATATTATTCCGGTCTATATTGCCGGCCGGAATTCGGATTGGTTTTACAATCTTGCCAATTGGCGTAAAAGGTTGGGTATCAAAGCTAACATAGAAATGCTTTACCTGGTAGATGAGATGATGAAACAGAGAGATCAAACAATCCGGCTGATCTTCGGAGAGACCATATCCTATACCACATTTGATAAGAGCCGATCAGACTCCGAATGGGCGGAGTGGGTAAAAAGGAAGACATATCAGTTAGGAATTAGGAGTAAAGAATGAGGAGTAAGTTAAGAATTAAGAGTTCCAGGTTTAAAGGTTTCATAATTCGACAAGAATAAAGAAAAACTCAGGATAATGGAGATACAGGAAATTCAATTTATCCAAAGTAGTACTGGTTTAAAAGGTATGCCGGTCTTTGACCCACCTGAATTTGCATTCATCGGAAGGTCAAATGTTGGAAAATCCTCCCTGATCAACATGCTCTGTAGCCGCAAAGGCATAGCCAAAGTTTCCGGTACTCCCGGAAAAACAAGATTGATTAATCACTTCAGAATAACCAGTGTACAGGCTCGTGAAAGAAGTGAACACTGGTACCTTGTTGATCTTCCTGGTTATGGTTGGGCCAGGTTAAGCAAAGAACAGAGGGAGAAATTTGACGGGATGATCCGTACGTATCTCGCAAAACGGGAAAATCTTGCCTGCACTTTCGTATTGATAGATTCCCGCCTGCCGGCACAAAAAATTGATCTTGAATTTCTGGACTGGCTGGGCAATGAAGAAATATCTTTCATCATATTGTTCACCAAGATTGATAAACTTTCTAAAACACAACTTGCCGCTAACCTCTCTGCCTACAGAAATGAACTATCAAAATACTGGGAGGAGATACCGGCCATCATTCCTGTCTCATCTGTCACAAAACAAGGCAAAACCGAGATCCTGGATATAATACAAAAAATGCTGGTGGAAATCCTTGGTTCACTTTAGCTCTACAAGCAGTTGGTTCTTTGCGACGGTTTCTCCTTGTTTTATGTGGATTTTCTTTATGATACCGTTTTTTGGAGCAAGTAGGTGGTTGTTCATCTTCATGGCCTGTAAAGCAAGTAGCTCTTCACCTTTTTTGACTTTGTGGTTCTCTTTAACAAAAATCTTAATAATCGTACCCGGGATGAAGGCAAAGACCTTTTTGGGATCAGAAGGGGCATAGGGTTTTCGGTTCAGGTACTTCCTTGTGAGCGTTGTCTTGAAAGCAACCTCATCCAGCGTAAAGATTTCTAGGGTAGAGTTATTTGGCATAGGATCAGGTTAATTAGTCACTAGGTCATTAAGTCATTATTTAATTACTACCAACTTTTTCGCTACTTCGCTATTTCGCTATTTTAGAATGGTGGTATCCCATGTTTCTTCCTGGGTGCGGATTCACGTTTGTTCTGTGCAAGGGTAAGAGAGTGAATCAGGAAATTACGCGTTTCGGCCGGTTCGATGACGGCATCAACATATCCATAGGCAGCAGCCACATATGGGTTGGCAAATTTCTGCCGGTATTCTTCGATAAGACGTTTTCGGGTATCTTCGGGGTTATCGCTCGCCTTGATTTCATTTCTGAAAATGATGTTCGCAGCGCCTTCAGGGCCCATGACAGCTATTTCGGCAGTAGGCCATGCAAATACAAAGTCGGCCCGGAGGTGGTTGGAACACATCGCAATATACCCTCCGCCATAAGCCTTCCGTAGAATCACAGTGAGTTTAGGTACGGTAGCTTCGCTGTATGCATAGAGAACCTTGGCTCCGTGACGTATAACACCAGCATGCTCCTGGTCGACTCCCGGCAAGTATCCCGGCAAATCGACCAGGGTAACCAATGGGATGTTGAAGGCATCGCAGTAACGAATAAAACGGGCGGCTTTGTCGCTGGAATCGACATCAAGAACGCCGGCAAGCACCATGGGTTGATTAGCCACAAAGCCAACAGTTTGTCCGTCGAGACGCGAAAATCCTACAACAATGTTGGCAGCCCACATTTCATGGACTTCAAAAAAGTCAGAATCATCAACCAGGGACCGAATTATATCTCTCACATCGTAAGGTTGCATCTGGTTGGTCGGAAAGATCTGTTCGAGTTTATACTGCCTGGTTTTTGGTGCTTTCTTAGGCAGGACTTCCGCCTTCTTTTCATTATTCCAGGGGATATAACTGACGAGTTGTTTGATCTGCTCAAAACACTCGGCTTCACTTTCGGCATAAAAATGAGCATTCCCGGTGATCTCGGCATGTACACGGGCGCCACCGAGATCTTCCATGGAGATCTCTTCACCCAGAACAGTCTTTATGACTTCCGGTCCTGTGATGAACATCTTTGAGATATTGTTGACCACAAATACGAAATCAGTAAGTGCAGGCGAATAGACTGCGCCACCTGCACATGGACCAAGGATGACGGAGATCTGAGGGATGACGCCGGAAGCCAGAGTGTTACGATAGAAGATTTCGCCATAGCCAGCCAGGGAGTTTACTCCTTCCTGAATACGGGCGCCGCCGGAATCGTTGATACCAATCAAGGGGACCTTCATCTTCATGGCATGATCCATAATCTTGGTGATCTTTTTGGCATGCATGTAACCGAGGGAACCACCCGCAACGGTAAAGTCCTGAGCAAAAATGCAGATCGGCCAACCACTTATGGAGCCGGTTCCCGTAATCACCCCGTCACCCGGGAGGTACTTCTTATCCATGTCGAAATCCTGTCCGGCATGCTTGACAAATAGATCGTACTCGTGAAAGGAATTAGGATCGAGCACAGCTAAAATACGTTCGCGGGCAGTCATTTTTCCGGAGGCTTTTTGTTTCTCAAGGGCTTGTTCACCGCCGCCCTGGAAGGCAACCTGCATCCGTTTTTTTAATTCAGTAGTCTTTGCTCGTAAACTCATTTATAGGATTTTTCTTTCGCAAGGGGTGCAAAGGTACAACTCGCATATTTAAATAACAACTTTGGAAGCGGCAGGAGGGGGAAGTGGTTAAGGGAGAGAGAATAATGATGCCGGATCCTGGATACTTAATGTTGAATAAAGTATAGTCTTGGAGTGTATAAAGCGTTGTTATTTAGACAAATGTAACAAGACTTCCGGGATGTGCCGATAGGTTGCCTGTAACTTTGAGAAAATTCATAAAAAATGTTAAAAAGTAACAACTGTGATGCCTGATCCACCTCTTTCGAGGAGTTCATCCTTAGCGCTTTTTACCTCTTTCCTTGAACGAAGGTAATCTCGGGTTATCTGGCGAAGAACGCCATTCCCTTTGCCATGCAGAATGCGGACTTCATTAAGGGAAAGGAGTGTGGCGTCGTCAATATAACGTTGAAGCATGGAGAGTGCTTCATCAACACGTTTACCACGTAAGTCGAGGGTCAACTCAAAGGAGAGGAGTTTGTGGTGCATGTCATCTATGTAGCTCTGGTAGGGACTCCTAGCTTGTGATCCTATTTCACCTGATAGAGGATAAGCAATAGGAGATAAGAGATCGGAGGATTTTGGATTTTTACTATGTATCCCTGATCTTTTATCTCCTATCCCAGATCCCTGATCACCCATCAACTTCTCCTTCATGGTATTCAGCTCTGTTCTTATTTCTTTAGTTTTGGTTTTTTCGGCCTGGGATTCACGGATTTCTTTGATCGTGCGTTCGATCAGTTTGTTGGAGTCATTTAAGAGTTGGCGTGCTTCATCCCGAGCTTTTTCAAGGATCTCTTTTTTGGATTTTTCCAAATCTTGGGTGAGGTTCTGGTACTTCCGGATAAGTTCGTTTAAAAAATCATCAGCAACATTCAATTCAGTCTCTTTTTTGGTAATCTGTTGTTTTTCGATCTCCAGGTTTTGAATTTCGCGATCAAAATCAAGCTGACTTATACCAGTCTTCTTTCGGGCAGCTTCAAGAACCTCTTCCGGAAATCCAATCTCCCGGGCGATTTCAAAGGCATAGGATGACCCCGGTTTCCCTATCTTTAACTGGTAAAGAGGTTTCAATTTTTTGGAATCGAAGAGCATCGCACCGTTTGCAATCCCTTGCTCTCTTCCCGCGAGGAGTTTAAGGTTGGAATAATGGGTAGTTATAAGTCCGAAGGACTTTTTTGCATTAAGTTTTTCAAGAGTTGCTTCGGCTATAGGACCACCCAAACTGGGATCAGTTCCGGCACCTAATTCATCGATAAGGAATAAGGAATACGCGTCAATATTTTCAATGAAGTACTTAAGATTGAATAACTTGCTTGTATAAGTACTCAGATCATTGTCGATGGACTGTTCGTCACCGATGTCGATAAATATTTTCCGGAAAATGCAGAACTCGGAATCTTCCCTGACGGGTGGCAGCAAACCGCACTGATACATATACTGGACGAGTCCGATGGTTTTCAGGCAAACCGATTTTCCACCGGCGTTTGGACCGGATATTATCAGGATGCGCTGGTTTTTATCCAGGGAGATTTCAAGCGGGACGACTTTCTTTTTCTGTTTTTTGTGGGAGAGGAATAGCAGTGGGTGGATGGCTTGGTGCCAGTTCAGTCGGTAATCGACAGTCGGCAGTCCGCAGTCGGCAGGGAGTTGGGCATTTATTTCTATGGAAAAAAGTCCTTTCGCCCGCAAAAAGTCAATCTCTCCGAGAAAATTATAATGTTTGATCAATTCATCGATTCGGGGGCGAAGCGTGTCGGTAAGAGCAGTGAGGATCCTGACTATCTCGCGCCGTTCCGCACACTCGAGTTCACGAATTTCGTTATTGACTTCAAAGATCTCGGCTGGTTCGATGTAAACGGTTTGTCCGGTAGCGGATTCATCATGGAGGAATCCCGGAATTTTCCGTTTATGGGTATTAATCAAGGGGATAACAAGTCGCCCGTTGCGAATAGTGATATCGGCATCCTCTGGAGTCCAACCGTTCTGTCGCGCCAACTTTAAACTTTGAATAACTTTTCGCTCGACTGAGGCTTGTTTTGCGTTTTTTTCTCTTCTAAACTTTAATAACGCTGGAGAGGCAGAGTCTCTTATCAGGGATTTATCGTCGATTATAGAGGCGATTTTTTTAATAACAGATTCCAGGAAAACGGTCGCTTCGTGATTGATGTTGGATAAAGTAAGATTCACAACGATGCCGGATAAATGGTCGCTAGGCGATTGATTCTGGATGTTGGAAAGTTGAAACAGGACCGGGTAGGTTTCCTTACGTTTTTCGAGGAAGGAAATAAGGTTATTGATGGTTTGGAGTGAGAGTTTCAGTTCTGAAAGTTGTTCCGGTTCCATATAGGTACCTTCGACCCTGATCCGCAGGAGTTCAGGAATTAAATCATAGTAATCCTGTGATGGAAATCCCTCCTCGAGCTCCAGGATTGCTTTCATCTCGCCCGTCTGCATTAACATCGTTTGGATATCTATGCAGTCGGTTGAGAAAGAGATCTTATCGACATTTTCCCTCCCAAGTTCCGAGAGGCAACGTTCAGCCAGCATTAATCGGATCTGGTCAAAGCCCAGTTTTTGTTCGAAGGTCAATGGGAACAACATGGGGCAAAGATAGGAAAAAGGTGGATCCTTGGTTAGTGTTCACTACTATAAGCGAAAGGAGCCCACGGCTCCGATCGGGATAGCAGACCACGATCTCTTAACTCTGATCTTTTTAATAAATTCAATCTCGGTTTTGAAAGAAAATTCATACCTTTGCAAATTGTTATTAAATTCACAATCTCCGAATTAAAATATTAATAATCAATATATTATGAAAAAAAATAAAAAATTTATTACTTGTGACGGGAACCAGGCTGCATCGCATATGGCATATATGTTTTCGGAAGTCGCGGCGATCTACCCCATCACACCTTCGTCAAACATGGCTGAAAACGTTGATGAATGGGCTGCCAATGGTCGTAAAAATATCTTCGGGGATGAAGTGAAAGTTGTCGAAATGCAAAGCGAAGGTGGTGCAGCCGGTGCTGTTCACGGTTCGCTCCAGGCCGGTGTATTAACTAGTACTTTTACCGCTTCCCAGGGACTTCTGTTGATGATACCCAATATGTACAAAATTGCCGGTGAACTGTTACCGGGTGTATTTCATGTGAGCGCCCGCACTGTTGCTGCCCATGCCCTTTCGATCTTTGGTGATCACAGTGATATATATGCTACCCGCCAGACCGGCTTCGCAATGCTTGCTTCGGGCAGTGTTCAGGAGATCATGGACCTGGCAGGTATCGCTCATCTAAGCGCTATCAAAGCACGGATTCCTTTTCTTCATTTTTTCGACGGTTTCCGCTCTTCGCATGAGATTCAGAAAATCGAATCGTTCGAGAATGAGGATATGTTAAAGCTCCTCGATTATAAAACACTGCAGGAATTCCGCGATCGTGCCTTAAATCCAGAACACCCGGTGATCCGTGGTTCTGCCCAGAATCCTGATATTTTCTTCCAGGCAAAGGAAGCCTCGAACCGTTTTTATGAACCGGTTGCCGATATTGTGGATGAATATATGCAACAAATAACCGGTCTTTCAGGTCGTATATACCATCCATTTACTTATTATGGACATCCTGATGCTGAGAATATCGTCATGGCCATGGGATCTGTAACCGATACCACCAAAGAGGTAATCGACTATCTGATGGAAAAAGGAGAAAAGGTTGGGTTGATATCGGTTCATCTTTACCGACCCTTCTCCGCGAAATATTTCTTCAACGTTTTCCCGAAGAGCGTGAAACGAATCGCCGTTCTTGATCGTACCAAGGAACCCGGAGCTAACGGTGACCCCCTCTATCTTGATGTCCGCGATATTTTCTATGACCGTTCAGAACGGCCGATGATCATTGCAGGACGGTATGGTCTAAGTTCGAAGGATACCACACCATCCCAGATTCTCTCGGTTTTCGAGAACCTGAAAGCCAACGAACCGAAAAATCATTTTACTATTGGCATTGTCGACGATGTTACTTTTCATTCATTACCTCTTCTTCCGGAGATTGACATTCAACCGGTGGGAACCTATTCTGCAAAATTTTATGGAATCGGTTCCGACGGTACAGTCGGCGCCAACAAGAACTCGATCAAAATCATCAGCGAAAATACCGATAAATATGCCCAGGCCTATTTTGCCTACGACTCTAAAAAATCAGGCGGGGTAACAGTATCGCACCTGAGATTTGGCGACAATCCCATCCGCTCGCCTTACCTTGTTATCACACCTGATTTTGTTGCCTGTCATGTCCCGGCATATCTTGAAAAATACGATATGCTGAAGGGTCTTAAAGACGGCGGTACCTTTCTCCTCAACTCCATATGGAATGCTGAGGAGACTAAAAGCCGTCTCCCGGATACGATGAAAAAATATCTGGCCGAACATCATATCAATTTTTACATTATTGACGCTACAAAAATCGCAGAGGATATCGGACTTGGCAACCGCACCAATTCGATCATGCAATCGGCATTCTTCAAGGTTTCCAACGTTATTTCCTTTGATAATGCGATGACTGACATGAAGAAAGCCATCTACAAAACCTATGGCCGAAAAGGTGAAGAGATCGTAAAGATGAATTATGCTGCCATCGATCGTGGGGGTGAACTGACAAAGATCGATATCCCGGCAGAATGGGCTTCTATTGAGATCAAACCTGCTAATGACGACCCGAATGTTCCTGCATTTGTTAAACAGATCTTCGATCCGGTCAGCGCTATGAATGGTGATGATATTCCTGTCAGCGCATTTTTGGGAAGGGAAGACGGTACGTTCCCCTGCGGTACAACTCAACTTGAAAAACGTGGAATTGCCGTAAATGTCCCCGAATGGATTCCCGCCAATTGTATTCAGTGTAACCAGTGTGCTTACGTTTGTCCGCACGCCGTAATTCGCCCCTTCCTCCTGGATGAAAATGAGAAAAAGAATGCACCGGCCGGCATGGTTACCCTTAACGCCATCGGGAAGGAACTTGCCGGGCTTGAATTCCGCATCCAGGTCAGCACACTCGATTGCACGGGTTGCGGAAACTGTATCGATGTTTGTCCCGCAAAAACTAAGGCTTTGGAATTCCGCACGCTTGGAACCCAGTTACACGAAATGAAACATTGGGATTATCTCATCAAATCGGTTACTTATAAATCAGAACGTGCCGATCGTTTCAAGACTTTCAAGAATAGCCAGTTTGCCCAGCCACTCTTTGAATTCTCCGGTGCTTGTGCAGGTTGCGGAGAAACTCCATACATAAAACTTATCACCCAGTTGTTTGGTGAACGCATGCTGATCGCCAATGCAACCGGATGTTCTTCGATTTATGGCGGTACGGCACCATTTCTCCCATACCGCGCAAACACCGAAGGACAGGGTCCCGCTTGGGCCAATTCACTTTTCGAAGACAATGCTGAATATGGTTATGGCATGGCCGTTGGTATTGCACAGCTCCGAAAACGCATGGCAGAAAAAATGCGTTCCGCAATCAAAGAAAATATGATGGGTGCTTCTACTTTGAATGCCATGCAGGAATGGATCGATGGTATTTATGATGGTGAAAAATCAAAACAAGCTACCCTTAAATTGATTCCATTACTGGAAAAAGAAAATCATATTCTGGCAAAGGATTTATTGGATTTACGGCAATACCTGATCAAAAAATCGATCTGGATCATAGGTGGCGATGGTTGGGCCTACGACATCGGATATGGAGGGTTGGATCATGTGATCGCTTCGGGTGAGGATATAAACATTCTAGTACTTGATACAGAGGTATATTCCAACACAGGTGGACAATCATCCAAATCAACGCCGATAGGAGCCGTAGCAAAATTTGCTGCATCCGGTAAAAAGGTTAGGAAAAAAGATCTGGGAGCCATGGCTATGACTTATAGTTACGTTTACGTTTCGCAGGTTGCCATGGGAGCAAATAACAGTCAACTCTTCCGGGCTATAAAAGAGGCAGAGGCATACAAGGGACCTTCCCTGATCATTGCCTATGCACCCTGTATCAATCACGGAATGCGAATGGGAATGGGTAAGACGCAGGAGGAAATGGACCGTTCTGTAGCTGCAGGTTACTGGCAGCTGTACCGTTACAATCCTGTCTTGGGAATTGAAGGTAAAAACCCGTTTATTCTTGATTCAAAAGAGCCTGACTGGAGCAAGTTCCAGAATTTTCTCGATGGGGAAGTCCGATACACCTCACTCGAAAAAATGTTTCCCGAGGAGGCAGCGGTGTTATTCAAAGCGGCCGAAGAGAATGCAAAATGGCGTTACAACCATTATAAACGGTTAGCGGAAATGAAGTATGAAAAGTAAAGGAAAGTATTATTAGAGAGAAAATACTGGATGCTGGAACCAGTATCGCGAAAGAAATGAGCTTTAATCGAGCATCGGTTTCGAAATAAGAAAGTCGTAATTTTACCTAAACAAATTAAACTCAAGAAACATGGCTAATTTATCGACCAAGTATGCAGGGATACAGTTGAAGAATCCTGTGATCGTGGGAGCAAATAACCTGGTAAAGGATATCGAAAATGTAAAGCGAATGGAAGAAGCAGGTGCTGCTGCAATAGTTTACAAATCACTTTTTGAGGAGCAGATCGAACTCGAACGGCTTCAACTCAATGAAGAACTGAATCAGTACAACGAACGCCATGCGGAGATGATCAGTCTCTTTCCGGATATCCAGCATGCAGGTCCACGGGAGCATTTAAGCCATTTGAAAAAAGTGGTAGATTTAGTAAATATCCCTGTTATTGCCAGTTTGAACTGCACTTTTGAGGAAACCTGGGTAGAATATGCCCTTCAGTTGGAAAATACCGGGATCAGTGCTCTGGAATTGAATTTTTATAGTATACCAGGTGATTTTAAAAAGGAAGGGAAAGCTATTCTTAATGATCAGCTTGATATCCTTTCAGATGTAAAGAAAAATTTGAAAATACCGGTTACTGTAAAATTGAGCCCTTTTTATACCAATATGTTGTTGGTTGTTCAACAAATGTACCATGCCGGAGTGGACGGATTTGTTTTGTTTAACCGCCTGTTCCAGCCGGATATCGATATCGAAAAGGAAGAACATCATTATCCGTATAACCTGAGTCACGAAGAAGATAACCGGTTGCAGGTGCGGTATATTGGATTGCTATATGGGGAGATCCGGGGCTCATTATGCGCTAATACCGGTATATTCGATGGTAAGGATGCTATAAAGATGTTGCTTGCCGGAGCCGATTGCGTACAGGTTGTCAGCACTTTGTACAAAAACGGAATCGGTCAGATCACCAAAATTATCGGAGCGATTGACGCCTGGATGGAATCAAAGAAGTATAATTCTATTGATCGTTTTAAAGGTAAACTGTCAAGGAAAAACCTTAAAGATCCCTTTGCATACAAACGTGCACAATATATTGACATTCTAATGAAATCGGAGGACATCTTTAAGAAGTTCCCAATGAGATAAAACGGATCAATTAAAATAAATATCAAACAACATCCTTGCCTGAACACCCTTCATTTCTCTGATCTCCTTCAAATATTGATAATATTTATAGTCTTCGCCGAGGGTTTGCCGGATCATTGTTGATGGATCATTTCCGAAGAGTTCATCGATGATTTGTTCAAAGGGATCTTTTTGTTCGGGGAGACTCAACAGCTTATAATTTTTGGTTTTGGCAAGGTCAGCTGCAAGCTGAATAGCTTTGGTAAGACCGCCAAAATCATCGATCAGACCGATGGTCTTTGCATCGGTACCGCTCCAGATCCGGCCCTGTCCGATACTATCGACCTGTGTTTGTTTCATTTTCCTGCCTGAGGCTACTTTCGCAGTAAATACGTTGTAAATATGATCGACATCCCGTTGGATAATCATGGTCTGGTAAGGTGGAAGTGGTTTCATTACCGGTATAAAATCGCTGTTTTTGTTCGTAGCCGCATTATCAAAGGTGATCCCTAACTTTTTATTGAAGAGACCCTGGAAATTAGGCACTACTCCGAAAACACCAATAGAACCGGTAATGGTTGTCGGGTCGGCAATAATCTTTGTAGCGGCACATGCGATGTAATAACCCCCGCTGCCGGCCACATCACCAAATGAAGCCACCACCGGCTTTACCTGGCGAGCCAAGTCGATCTCCCTCCAGATCACATCCGATGCAAGAGCGCTTCCACCACCGGAATTCACCCGGAACACGATGGCTTTAACATTATCGTCTTCCCTTGCCTTCCGGATAGCCTTCGACATGTTTTCAGAACCGATAGATTGATCGTCACCATCACCACTACCGATTGAACCAAGTGCATAGATCACAGCGATCTTGTCTTTTTTCGTGGTGGTGTTTCCATGGATAACAACGTCGGTATATTTCTCAAGTGTGACGAACTGAATCTTTTCCTTTTCACTGAGGCTCAATTTATTCTTCAACTCGCTGATCAATTCATCTTTGTATACAAGTTGGTCAACAAATTTGTATTTCACGGCATCTTGTGCCGTTTCCAGGGCCAGTTCATCGGCAATCTTGTTGAGTTCCACCTTGTTGATTTTCCTGGTTTCGGAAATGCCGGTCAGCATCTTATCCCAGACATCATTAATGATCTCAGTAATCTGTTTACGATTTTCCAGACTCATTTTATCGAGAAACAAAGGTTCCGTGGCAGATTTGAATTTACCGTGGCGCATTACCTGGATCTTTATATCGAGCTTATCCAGTGTGCCTTTAAGAAATGGCATCTCAGCATTGAGCCCTTTGAATAAAACACCACCTTCCGGATTTAGGAATATTTTATCGGCAGTGGTTGCCAGGTAATAGGAGGCCTGGTCATAGGCTTCACTATATGCCCATATAAATTTACCCGACTTCTTAAATTCAAGCAGACCATCACGGATCTCATCTATTGTTGAAATTCCAGCCTGAATGCCAGACAGGTCAAGGTAAATCCCTTTGATATCTTTATCTTTTGCGGCTTTTGACAAATTTTCCAGGATCTCGTTAAGCCCGGTGATTTTATTGGGCATACGGAAAGTTGAAAATAATGGCATTTTTGGCGACCGGTCCATAATCTGTTTATCAAGTTTGATATGAAGCACGGTATTTTTATTGATCACCACCTCTTTATTCGAAGAGGCAATAACAATGGCGGCGATGATTCCTGTGAAAATAACGCCTAGGAGAAAGAGGGTCAGGAACATTCCAAGCATGGAAGCGAACATGAATTTAAAAAACTGGTTCATGGTTTTAAGTTTTGTTGAAACAAAGATAATGATTCTAAGACGTAGTAACAAATGAGAGGTTACAGGATGAGTGAGGAGTGACAGTGTATTAAGATACCAGGGCCGAGAGATTGTTAACATGGGATTGTGGAAAAGAAATGTAATGGATAGAAATCATCGCCGGATAAAAAGGCTATCATTGCGACGGTTATTAAATCTTTTCTGATGCAGATTTTAAGGAATACGCTCCTGCTTGTTTTTCTCTTGTATTTCATTCAAGGATTTGCAGATGGTGAGGGATCAGGGTCTAAAACCGAGAAAGGAAAACTTACTTCTTCGGTCTCAACTCCCTCCATCTTTATAATGGATAAAGGAAATCAATCCCCTCAACGCCTTATTGAATTCATGCTTGAGAATAACCGGGAACTGGATACATCTTACATCCACCGGCTAATAAAGACCTACCTCATTGAATGTGCTCGTGAAGGTGTGAACTATGAAATTGCTATTTGCCAGATGTGTCTTGAGACCGGGTTTCTCAGGTTTGACGGTTCTGTCAGCCGTTTCCAGAATAATTTTTGCGGACTTGGAGCCACCAATGCATTTTCGGCTGGTGACTGGTTCAACAATATGGAGGAGGGTGTAAGAGCGCATATCCAACATCTTAAAGCCTATGCAAGCATCGAACCCATCCAAAGGCCGGTTGTAGATAAACGGTTAAAGCGAGTTAAACGGGGCACCGTCCTGACTGTTTATGACCTGACGGGGCGCTGGGCCGCTGATCCTGATTATGGGACAAAGATTTCCTCCCTTTTACAAAAGCTATATATTAATTGAGTTGTTGGGCAATGTCATTTTGAGCATTCACTGGTTGACATAGTGAATTCCTGGGAGGTATTCCTGCATGATTGCGCTTTTGATCCAAGTGTAATCAGATTCGCGCTCCACGAAATCGTGGTTGTTGGTGTCGATCAAGAGTATGCGAAGATCAGTCTGTTGCCGCAGGAAATCAAGGTAACCGGTTTGGATTTTTTCTAGGTAGTCAAACTGGATATTTTGTTCGTATAACCGGCCTCTTTTCCGGATATTCTTTTTCAGGTTATCGATGCTCAGGTAAAGGTACACGATCATGTCGGGTCGGGGGACCACGGAAGAAACAATATTGAACAACTTGGCGTATAATCCGTATTCTAGTGGTTCAAGGTTTTTACTTGCAAATATTAAGGATTTGAAGATAAAATAGTCGGCTATGGTGAAGCTGGTAAAGAGGTCGGGCTTGGTAAAATGTTTTTTTAACTGCTGGTAGCGGTCGGCGAGAAAAGATAATTCAAGGGGAAAAGCGTAGCGCGAAGGATCTTCATAGAATTTGGGAAGGAAAGAGTTTTCCTCGAACTGTTCCAGGATCAGTGAAGCATTCAGTTCAGTCGACATACGGGTAGCGAGGGAAGTCTTCCCTGCACCGATGTTGCCTTCTATGACGATGTAGTTATACATTGGTTGTGGTTCTTTGCAAGTCAGCAGTCAGCAGTCAGCAGTTTGCAGTCAGTTTGACGGATAATTAATCTGCCGACTACCAACTTTTTCAGTAAACGCAATCCAGTCTGGTTACTTTACCCTGGTCTGTACATTGTTGTAAAAGTAAGGAAATTGTCTTTTTCAAAACGGGATGTTGAAAACTCGGAGCAATTTCATTGAGGGGCTCAAGAGTAAACCTGCGTTCGTGGAGACGTGGATGGGGGATCATCAGCTTTTCGGTAAAGATCATTTTATTCCCGTAGAAGAGGATGTCGAGGTCGATAGTTCGAGGACCAAATTGATAATTGAGAATTGATAATTGAGAATTGAGGGATGGGAGATTGGAGATAGGAGATGGTTGATGGGAGATGGGGAATGGGGGTTGACAGCAGACTGCTGACTGCCGACTGCCGACTCTTTCACGTCCCAGTTTCACCTCAATCTCAAGCAACTTCGCAAGCAGTTCTTCCGGCGGCAGACCTGAATCGATTTCAATAACCTGGTTAATAAAGGGTATGTCGTCTTTAAATTTCCAGGGTTCGGTTTCAAACAAGGAGGAGGAACGTATGACCGGTCCGCATTCTTCCACGATCATTGTCCTGGCCTTTTCGAGATAAGCTTGCCTGTCTCCGCGGTTTGAACCAAGAAGCAGGAATATTTCTTTCATGGCACAAAGATCGAAAAAAAAAAGCCCGATCACAGGACCGGGCTTTTTTCATCAGTAAACAAAATTTACTTCACGATATTCTGGAAATCAGGAGTATTTGCGAAGTTGTAAAATTCCCTGTCACCTTTGGCCTGAGCTTTGAGATCGGCATTCTGGCAAGCCTTCATCAGGTATTCATACAACATCTTGGAATTGTTGGTACGGGCACCGACGATGGCCAACAGGTAGTTGGTTTCCGGGGTTTGCGGAGCGCATTTCAGGGTGGCTTCTGCAGCGGAGTAATTACCGGATACTAATTGTGCAAGACCCAGGTTATAAGCGCACTTAGCGTTGGCCAGCATGTTCAGGGCTTTTGGATAATCACCCTTCGGGATCAACAGAACACCGAGATTATAATTTTCGTTTTCACCCAACTGCTGAGCTTTTTTGAATTGAGCTTCGGCTTTCTTATAATCTTTTTGCTTGGCGGCTACAACACCAATGTTATTTTCAATGGCACCGTTGTTTGGAGCAGCATTGGCGGCCTTTACAAGGAGATCGTTGGCTCTGCCTAAATTGCCCTTGTTAATGTTGGCAACAGCTGCATTATTCAACGCTTTCCAGTTTTGAGGATACTGTTTGACAGCATTTTCGTAAATGGTAAGCTTTGTGTCATTGTTATTTGTCAGTGTACCGGCATAGAGAAGTTCTTCTACCTTGAGTTTGTCGGGATTGGAGACTGCATATTTTAGCAGCTCCTCATCGGTAAATCTAGGTTCATAAAGGTATGCAGTGATTTCAGAACGACGTAATGGTGGAAGAAGTTTTTCTTCTATTTCAGGATAGATGTGGATCATATTTCGGATTTCCTGTTCTTTCTTCTTCTCATCGGAAGTGGAGTTGATCACGTTCAGGATCTTATCCTTGTCTTTCAAATCACTGGCCTGAACTTCCTTCAGGAAGCCATTCCAATCCGGTCCATGATGGGCAAGCACCATGTTAACATCTTTTCCGGCAGCTTCAACCAATGCTTTGACGGCTTTCTTATCCTTGTTGGTCTTATTGGCCTCTTTCACCCAATTTTGATACTGTTCAATCATCCATTTCTGACCTGTCTTGGAGCGGTTTTCAGAAAGATTGGCATTAAAGGTTTCTTCCCCTTCGGGAGATGCCCAACCGTCCATGTTGATACTCTTTACCCTCCAGCCTTGTTGCAGGAATGCATTTACATCTTCCAAACCTTTCTTGGCGGGATCGGTTTTATTGATACCATATTTCAAATCAAGGTCATATTTGTTTTTCTTATAAAAGATAATACCGGTCCTATTAACGATCACCTCTTTCTGATAGCCATGGTCGGCAATTACCGTGGTCTGGTCGGATATGATGCGGGTGGGAGTATAAATCACACCGGGAACAAGATCGCGGGAAGGAAGGTCAATAAACTTAACCTTTTCCTTGATCTCTTCTTTCTTAAGAAGGACTTTTTCCTTTGTTTCATAAATAGTCGGAGCCACAGTAAGCATGGAAGTATTCATCTCCGGTTTGTAAGGGAATACGGTTGTATATGTGAAGGTACCACCATCTTTATAGCGGATCAAAGTTCCTTCGCCGGTTACTTTTTCGCCATGGATATGAGTCGGTTTCAGCTCATATTGGCCACCGTTCCATTTCAGTACTGGCTGGAAATACATAGCAGCTTTTGTAGCAAAATATTTTGGAGGGAAGGTGCCTTTAATGGTAACCTGTACCGAGTCGCCTTTTTCATTAAGGACCGGAGGAGTGGTTTCATATTTAACCAGGCTATATTTCTTTTCCATCTCCTTGAGATTGCCACCGGTGTATGCGAATTTATAAGTGAGGCCAATAGTGGCTGAACTATACATATCGTTGACAACTTGTTTTGAACCGCCCGGGGTCATATCGAGAAGATCGGAATTTTGCCATCTCCAGTAGATTTCAACCGGGATGGAGAAATTCTTATTGATATTAAAATCAAAACCAATTCCGGCGCCTACTTTGAAACGCGTATCACTGCCACCGATACCACTGGTGTTTCCGACATTCAGAATATCTCCTTTTTTACCAAGGTAAGCGATATCCTTGAGCTCGATGATGTCCCGTTTAGTACCCTTGGATTGATCCAAACCAAAACCAGCGATAAGATAAGAGGAAAAGACCCGTTCGGGCTTATTACCTAAGATCCAGTTTAACCAGTTTATTGTAAGCTGAAGGTCGGTTTCGAAAATGGTGGATTTAAAACTCTGATGAATGAATTGGGGATTTCCAGTTCCTCCCGACCAATCCCAGACATATTTGCCATCGACACGGCTTTGGACCATACCGTATGCAATCCGTGCACGAACACCTATAACCCTTGTAAACTGCTTTGTGGCAACCAGACCGAAATTATAACCAATGCTGTTCGAATAGAGATTAACCCATAAATTCTTGGACAAGTCCCCATTGAACTGCATTACACCACCAAAGACACCAATTGACCAATAACTGTAGGAGGGGGCAGCATTTGTTCTTGCCTTTGTCTCTTTGGTCTTATCCTGGGCCATGGAAGCAAAAGGAATTATTGCCATTAGAAAGACAATTATTACCTTGGATAAGATGTGATAAAACTTTTTCATACTACCGAATTTTAGTTTATAAATTTGTTTACTGATTTTACAAATATAACATAAATATAGTCGATTTTCCAATTATACAAACATCAAAATACACAATTCGAATCTGATAAGTATATATAATTGATTTTCTGACGTTTATGTTTGTTAATTTTATTACAGACTGTAAATTTAAAAAAATTGATATGAAAATTCCTAATTTTTTTTATTTTTTTTTAGTTGTACGGGGGAATTTATAATGGGTTGCGTTTGTTTATCATTTTCTTTAGTTTAGTCTGAACATCCCATAACACAATCCCTACTACAACCGAAATATTAATTGAATGTTTGGTGCCATATTGGGGGATCTCGATACAGGAATCGACAAGGTTCAGAAGTTGATCATCTATCCCATCAACTTCATTCCCAAACAGGAAAGCCAATTTTTGTCCTGGTTGAGGTAGAAACTGGTCCAGTAAGATACTGGCATTAGTTTGTTCGACGGCTATAACGGCATATCCATTGGAATGAAGCTCTGAAATGGCAGTGCCTGTGTTTTCAAAATAACGCCAGTCGACCGATTCGGTTGCACCCAATGCTGTTTTATGGATCTCCCTGTGTGGTGGGGTTGCCGTAATCCCACAGAGATAAATCCCCTGGAGGAGGAAAGCATCAGCAGTACGAAAAACAGATCCAACATTATTCTGGCTACGGATATTATCGAGGACTACTACTACCGGAATTTTTTCTGAGGCTTTGAATTCATCTACCGTCAGGCGGTTCAGCTCCGGCATGGTTAGTTTTCTCATAGGAAAATTCAGATTGTTGATCTTTAAAATATAATTTACACAGCAGGGCACATCAGAATAATGATTGATCTATTGTGTCCTACTGTGTGGTTTATTCTTTTCTCTTTGCAAATATAGTTTTATCGCTATTTATTAACAAAAACAAAACCTTTTACAACTCTTCGTAAATTTGAAAATGATTATGGGATAAGATTAAGATACGTGGCGGGCATTTATCTGAATGCAGTTGACTATTCAAAAGTATTATAAACTTTAATGACTAAGCAGAAAGAAACAGTCGAGACACCGTTGATGAAACAATACAACGCTATCAAGGCGAAGTATCCCGATGCTTTATTACTTTTCAGGGTAGGTGATTTTTATGAAACCTTTGGTGAGGATGCAATCAGGGCATCAAATATCCTCGGAATTGTTCTGACACGTCGTGCCAATGGTGTAGCTGCTTATATTGAACTGGCTGGATTTCCTCATCATTCCCTCGACCTGTATCTTCCGAAACTCGTTAAGGCAGGCCTTCGGGTGGCCATCTGTGATCAGCTGGAGGATCCTAAACTTGCCAAAACGATTGTAAAACGTGGAGTTACAGAGTTGGTAACTCCGGGAGTTTCGTATCATGATAAAGTATTAGAACAGAAGGAGAATAATTTTCTGGCAGGAATTCATCTCGATGAAAAGATCTTAGGTGTTTCTTTTCTTGATATTTCCACCGGTGAATTTTACTTAGCTCAGGGGAACCTCGACTATATCGATAAGCTGATACAGAGTTTCCGGCCGAGTGAACTTGTAGTTCAGAAGAACAAACGACAGAAATGCATTGAACTCTTTGGCAACAAGTTTTACATTTCTACTTTTGATGATTGGGTTTTCACTTCTGAGTTTTCAAATGATCTGTTACTGAAACATTTTGGGACCACCTCTCTTAAGGGTTTTGGCGTGGAAAACCTGACCAACGCCATTATCGCCGCCGGTGCTGTACTTCACTACCTGGCCGAGACCCAGCATAATAAAATTGAGCATATCTGCAAACTGACCCGGATTGAAGAAGACCATTACGTATGGCTTGACCGGTTTACCATCCGCAATCTGGAATTACTAAATTCCGTGAATGAAAATGCAAAGACCCTGCTGGATATCATGGACCAAACCGTTTCTCCTATGGGATCACGCCAACTTCGACGCTGGATCATACTTCCGCTGAAAAACCGGCAACCCATTGAAGAACGACTCAATATGGTGACCTTCTTTACTAATAACAGTGAATTTATTGATCAAATGCGTCACCGGTTCACCATTATCGGCGATCTGGAACGACTGATCTCGAAGGTAGCTGTCGGGAAAGTTAATCCCAGGGAGATGGTTCATCTGAAAACCGCCCTGGAAATGGTAGATGAAGTCAAAGCGGTTTGCAAAGATTCCGATAATGAGGGATTGGCAAAATTTGCTGATCAGCTGAATCCCTGTGCTTTAGTGCGTGAAAAGATTGAACGTGAAATCAATCCCGAACCTCCGGCCCTGGCGATTAAAGGAAATATTATCAGAAGTGGAGTCAATGCCGAACTGGATGAATTACGCCAGATGGCTTTCTCGGGAAAGGATTATCTAGTTCAGATCCAGCAGCGGGAGATTGAAAGAACCGGAATTTCGTCCTTGAAGATCGGATATACAAATGTCTTCGGGTATTACCTCGAGGTAACCAATGCCCACAAAGAAAAAGTACCTCCCGATTGGCAGCGGAAACAAACGCTGGTAAATGCTGAAAGGTACATCACAGGGGAGCTGAAAGAGTATGAGGAGAAGATCCTCCACGCAGAAGAGAAGATGATGGAGCTGGAGTTAAAGATTTATGGCGAACTCATTCTTTTTCTGGCTGATTATATTCGACCCATACAACTCAATGCTTCGCTGGTAGCCCAGATGGATGTCATTGTTGCGTTTGCACTGAATGCAAAGAAATACCGATACGTCAGGCCAGAACTCAATGAGACCTATGTGATTGACATTCGGAATGGACGTCATCCTGTCATTGAGCGGCAAATGCAGCCGGGTGAAGAATATATTGCGAACGATGTGTTGCTGGACGACAAGTCGCAACAAATCATCATCCTGACCGGTCCGAATATGTCGGGAAAGTCGGCCTTGTTACGCCAAACGGCACTGATCATCCTAATGGCTCAGATGGGAAGCTTCGTTCCTGCCGATGCGGCATTCTTAGGAATTACCGATAAGATCTTTACACGAGTTGGAGCTTCCGACAACATTTCATCCGGGGAGTCAACCTTTATGGTCGAGATGAACGAAACGGCCAGCATTCTTAATAATATATCCAACCGCAGCCTTATTTTGCTTGATGAGATCGGAAGGGGTACGAGCACATACGATGGTATCAGCATTGCCTGGGCTATTGCGGAATTTCTTCATCAGCACCCATTTTTTAAGCCAAAGGTGCTATTCGCCACCCATTATCATGAATTGAATGAGATGGCCAATCTTTTCCTGCGGATCAGGAATTTCCATATTGGGGTCAAAGAACTTCGCAATAGGGTGATATTCCTGCGGAAATTATTGCCTGGCGGTAGTGAACATAGCTTCGGGATCCATGTTGCGAAAATGGCCGGAATGCCCGTTTCGGTTCTGGAAAGGGCCAATGAGATTCTCCATCAACTGGAAGAGGCACATGATGTGGAGGGAATTGGCAGAAAGATAGGAAATCAAGGATCGGAGATCGGAGATAAAAAGTTATCGGGTGGGAAGAAACAACGAGGCAGATATCCTATCTCCCATCGTCTTTCTCCTGTCGATGATCAGGGATTTCAGCTTAGTTTCATCCAACTGGATGATCCCTTATTGATCCAGATCAAGGAAGATATATTGAACATGGAGATCAACACATTGACTCCGGTTGAAGCGCTGATGAAGTTGAATGAGATTAAAAAGTTATTGAAGAAGTAAAATATTGTAAACTGTTTTTTGAAAAAGTTATATCTTTGCACTCCCAAATGCGAAAGTAGCTCAGCTGGTAGAGCATAACCTTGCCAAGGTTAGGGTCGCGGGTCCGAATCCCGTCTTTCGCTCTACAAGAAGAACCCTCTACTATTCATGAGGGTTTTTTCTTCACACCCACACTCACACCCAAACCCACACCCTCTTTGCCCTGGTGGTGGAACTGGTAGACACGCAGGACTTAAAATCCTGTGACCATTGCGGTCGTGCGGGTTCAAGTCCCGCCCGGGGTACAGCTCAAGAGGCTGTCTCAAAAGTACATTTTCGAGACAGCCTCTTCTCTATTGTTGTATGATCACCTTAAAGAATTGATTTTGTTGCAGGTCGCCAGTCCCTTCTTCAATGTTCAGAAAATAGACTCCTGCACCCAGGGAATTTACATCTATTTTGAATAGGTTGACGCCCGGGTGGAGCTTCACCCTGGGAAAGATCATTTGTTCTTTCCCGAGACTGTTGAATAACCTGATGGTCACTTCAGAAAATAGGAGAACTGAAATCCTGATATTTAACTCATCCCGGGTTGGATTCGGGAAAATTTTAATTGGTGAGCCGTCTTCATTTTCAATTCCGGTCATCACGAAATAGACGACGTTGGATGCGGCCGAGCTACATCCATTCTCGGTTACGATGTCATAATAATAATCACTTAGCGATGGAACATAGTATTGTCCAGTGGCACCATTGATCGGACCGGAAAGGTTGTACCATTGATTACCATTTTCGACATTCGAAGCAATACTATCCCCCTGCTGCTCAATAACAGGTGGTAATGGTGGTTGGACAACAGTCACGGGGTAAGACGGAGAAGAAGCTCCGTTTCCACAAATGTTATTGCCGTATACTGCGATAATCCCTGATTGTGCATTTTCGCTGAAAGAAACCAATATGACATTGGTTAAATTTCCCGATACAATTGTCGCACCCTGGGGAAGGCTCCAAATATAAACAGAGGCATAGGGTATAGAATCGACTGAATATTGAACAGCGGAATCGCCTATACATATAATAGGAGTTCCAGTAATTGCTGAAGCAGGATAAGGAAGTGAATCGACTTGAACATCAAAATTGGTTGGAGAAGGCGCAGTGCAACCTGCAGGAGTTGTGTAATTGAGACTCAAGGTATGTGTTCCTCTCCGGTTCCATTGTACCTGGACGACATTGGTATCGATCGGTCCGACAAAAATTCCCCCGGAGTTAATGGTCCAGGTATAATTATTCATCCCTGCTTCAGTGGAATAAGTATTCGGGACGCTGTCATAGCACAATTGGGACTGACCATAAATTGAAGGATTTACTGTTGTATCAAGACTGACTTGTCCATTCAAATAATAAGTGGCAGTCGGATTATCGAACAACGGACTCCTGTTCTGATCGCCATATTCGCAATCCCAGCCGTAGTTTGAACTATTATTAAAATTTACTGTGGTGCTTCCATTTACAAAGTAAAAATTAAGATCAAGCAATTTCCCGCCTGAAACAATGGTTTGAGGGGTACTCCCTGTCCAGTGGATAGTAAGCTTACTCAAACTTCCGCTTAAAGGTTCTTCAGTGACGGTTATTCCTGTCAGCAATGTATTTGCGTTGGCATAAGAGAGGTAATTTAACTGGGTTGTATCATATTCAAGACGAAGATTAAGCGAGGTTATTGAAGTAAACCCGGTCACAGTTACGGGAAGCAATACATTATTATTCGGGCAGCTAACAACGGTCCCGGCAGTTGTCACGGGGGCAGGCGACTCGGTGGCCGTGTAAGCCCTGATACACAAATCGTATGGGTAAGATGTACCACTTCCTATGGGTGTCCAATTGGTTCCATTAGGACTTATCCAGGCAACACTGCTTTGGATCACTGCGTTGGAAGAATATCCTGCAAGAACCGATTCAACCGGAATTGGTAAATTATATCCCGGAGTAACATATTTAACTTTTAAATAGATGTCGTTACCGAATGTCATTGCAACAGGATTAGGCAGATCAAAAGTATAGTAGCCGGCATAAGGAACCTCGATACCGGTTACAGAGGCAAGCAAATTGGAGAGAGTGGTCCCATTGAATGTGTCATAAATATCTATATCGACAGAACCATTCCCTGAAGCAATCCAGGTTCCGACACGTGTCAGCGGATAGGTGGTGTTAGTGACAAATTTATTCAGGGCATAAGCGATGGATGATGAATAACCGATATCTTCGACTTCTCCAAGTTCGTCATAGTAATAGATTTTTGAATTGGAATTCATGGAAAGAAAAGTTGGATAATAGCAGACTTCACTATTGATTTTGCTATCGTTATATGAGATGTAGAAATAACCGTTATCACCCCAGGAAGAACCCCAACTGTTTTTAATTAGCCAGGCGCCAGTACCCCCAGCAGTATTTTTGGTGTCATCCCATCCGGCAATGACTACGCCATGATTCTGCGGTAAGGTTCCGCTATAAAAATAGGTATAATCGACTGGATTGTAGTAAGAGGCATTCCAGTAAAAAACTGTATAGATGGCGCCGAATTCCATCACCTTTTGCTTAATGGTCCCAATGTCATTGGGAAGAAAACGGGCGCTGAATTCCCAGCCGGTTGGTGTTATCCCGTTAATGCATGCGGCAGGCGCCGGAACATAAGGATCCTGGCTTTCAAGTACGGGACCAGTTCTTCGGGATAGATAGGAGATTGACATCCAGCTGTGACCACCTTCGCAAGGTGTGTAATCGAATCCATGACAATCTTTAAGATTATTTTCCGACAAGTCAAAATCGCTCATCCCCAAGGTCTTCCAACGTGATTCGATGGAGGCATAAGTGCCAAATGCCCAACAGGAACCGCATCCACCCTGGTTTTTAACCGATGTCATTCTTCCATATGTCCGTAAATCATAAATGGAAGGATATGCAGGTATGCGGGGCGAAGGAGGATAGGTGGCTGGATCCGTATAAAGGGTCTTATGGAAAGGAATTGCACCGAGAGAATACCCATCCGAAACCGCCTGGGAGAAGGTGCATGTACCAATCAATAATAACCCGAAAAGTAACATTACTTTCTTCATATACGAAAATTTGACCCTAAAGATACGATGGATTTACAACTTATTAGTCGAAGTTTTCAACCAACATTTAGGAATTATAAACAATGTAATGTGAACGGGTGAAACAGTAAGTGATATCAATGGGTATCAAGTCCGTGAAGCATGCAGATCATATGGTTAAGTGACCGGAAAATTTCCTGCATATACTCATTCACTGCCTTCACACTACCGGGTAAAGTGAAAATAAGCGATTTTCCCATGACACCGGCTATGCTGCGACTTAAAAGTGCATTGGGTTTCTCGGCGCCGTATTTCATTCTTACCATCTCCATTATACCCGGTATTTCTTTATCAAGGAGGGGTTTTACGATATCCGGAGTAAAGTCGCGTGGACCAATACCTGTTCCGCCTGTTGTGAAGATCAGGTCAATAAGCTCATCTTTGGCTTTCAGAAGCAACTCTTCCAGTTTTTGCCTGTCATCGGGAATCAAGGCGTCGTGAATAAAGAAATTAAGATTCCCCTCCGTACAATATTCTTTGATCATTTCCCGGATTCTTGCTCCCGATCTGTCTTCATATTCTCCAGCGCTGGCACGGTCACTGAGTGTGATCACCAAGAAACGATACATTTTCGGATGAAATTCGAGGAGATCTCCTGGTTTGAGAGTACCCTGATGAAGAGTCCTGGTGAATATTCCCTCTTTTGGCATAATACAGGAACCCACTTCCTTGAAGATATTGCAAGATTTTCCATGACATTCCTTACCGATCTGGGTAACCTCAAGTTCAAGCTCACCACAGATGAACCGGTCAAGGGGATGGGAATTCCACAAGTCCATCCCTTCCGTAGTAATGTTTTCTGCGAACTCACCATGAGTGATCTTACGACCCGTTTCTTTTTCATATCTCCTTACGCTCTCAATTCCAAGCAAACTAACTTGCCGTGTCCAGTCACCTGCATGAGCATCATTCAGAATACCCGTGGAATTTAGTTCGATAAAAGGAACCGGGTGTTTGACTGTCCCCTTTTTTTCGGAGATATTAACGGATATGATTTTTGCACTCGTCATAAATAGAGTCATTAGGTCATTCATTAATATCCTTCTTAATTTTTTCGGTAAGCCGGATCCGGTCGATAACCATAGTCTTGTCAACGGCTTTGCACATATCGTATATGGTGAGGAGTGCAATGTTAACCGCAGTAAGGGCTTCCATTTCAACTCCGGTTTGGCCAATACAGCTGACCAAACTATTGACTGTAACCCCTCTCCTGTCAATTTTTGCTTTCACATCGATTTTTGTAATTGAAAGGGGATGACAAAGTGGAATAAGATTACTTGTTTGCTTTCCTCCCTGGATCCCGGCAATCTCTGCGAATGTCAGAACATCTCCCTTTTTTATTTGGTTTTCTTTGATCAACCGCAGGGTCTCTTTTCCAAGGGTTATATGGCCGGAAGCAGTTGCAGTACGTTCTTGAATGGGTTTATGGCCTACATCTACCATGTTAGCTTTTCCAGCTTCAGTGACATGTGTTAGTTTTTTCATATCATTACTTTGTTACTTGTCACGCGTCATCATCCTCCAATATTATGAAACTTATTTAATAAATTCAGCGAACCCCTTTCCGGTTTTGTTTCAACAGCCATCCGAAATGCTCCCTCGATCCCAAACTCACGGATGTCAAAACCGAGATCATTAAACAAACAAGGTTTTATTTTACCATCCGCCGTAAGTCGGAGCCGGTTACACCTTTTACAGTCGCCTCCGTGCCCCCCTTCGACCGTTGTAAAACATCCTGATTCGAGATCCATCTCATGGATGAAACGAACCGCCAATCCTTCTTCCCGGCAAAATTCTTTTACCTGAATGGCGTCGGGTTCGTTAGAAGAATTCTTGACAACACAATTGATCTTAATGGGCTCCAGTCCAGCCTTTCTGGCCGCTTCAATTCCCTGGAAAACCTCCCTGACATCACCCCCACGCGTTATCTGAAAAAATTTTTCGGGGTTGATGGTATCGAGGCTGATATTGACCCGGTGAAGTCCTGCCTGTGCCAATCCAAAAGCAAAATTTTTAAGGAGTATGCCGTTTGTGGTCAGTCCGAAATCTTTAATAACGTCCAACCCGGTTATCATTTCTACCAAATGCACCACACCTTTACGGACAAGTGGTTCGCCACCGGTAATGCGAACCTTTTCGATGCCCATTGTTGCAGCAATTTTGACTACATCGATAATCTGTTCAAAGGAAAGAATCTCTTTATGATCAAGAAGCCGAATCCCCTCTGCAGGCATGCAATAATCACACCGGAGATTGCAACGGTCGGTTATGGAGACCCGAAGGTAATTTATTTTTCTGTTAAATGAATCGAACATGGACCATTGCTTCTTTTTTGATTTCAGTTTCTCCAATTTCCAAGGAAATAATTCCATGAGCCAAAGTATATGCGTTGATATGCGCCGATCCATGATATTCCATAGGAATCACCACTCCGTTATCGATCCTGACAGGGATCAGGGACTGACGCTCACTTTTTCGTCTCGAATAACCTTTGCCCATTGGAAGAATAATAACTGGCGGCTGCTCGATACAACCCATCATTGCGAGTAAAAATGGTTTCACAAGAATTTCAAAAAGAACAAATGAAGAAACAGGATTCCCGGGGAGGCCAAAGACGAACTTGTTATTTTTTTTACCAAAAACAGTTGGCCGGCCGGGCTGAATGGCAATACTTTTGAAAACGATTTCAATACCTGCTTTTTGCATAATGACCGGTACGAAATCGAAATCGCCCATGGAAACCCCACCGGTGATCAGCAACACATCATTTCTCTCCAACGAGAAGTTGATCCTGTCCAGAAGTTGATCTTTATCATCTCCCGCAATACCAATGTAATCGTGTAAAGCAGGAGCTGATTTAACCTGGGCCAGCAATTGCCAGGCATTAGAGTTACGAATCTTTGATACGGTTGGTTTTTCTTCAGGTTCCACCAATTCATCCCCGGTTGAAAGTATGCCCACCCTTGGTAACTTTGATACCAACGGATTTATTGCACCCACTGTTGCCAGTATTGCAATTTGAGCAGGGTGGATTGTCGTTCCTTTGCTGAGAACATTATCCCCGAGCCTTATATCTTCACCCTGGTAGCAGATGTTGACCGATTTTTGATGACCTGAAAACCGAATCAGATTCTCACCCAACTTTGTTGTATCTTCGACCATAATCACGCAATCGGCTCCTTCCGGGATCATTGCGCCTGTCATAATCCTTGAACACTGACCGGAAATTATGGATTTTTTAGGCACATTTCCGGCAGGGATTGTTTCAACAACTTCCAGTGAAATAGAATCTGTTTTTTGGTTTATAATGTCTATACTGCGGCATGCAAACCCATCAACTGCTGATTTATTGAATGGAGGCATATCAATATCAGACCGGATATCTTCCGCCAAAACTCTTCCCAACGCTTCCATCATCGGGATCCTTTCTGCACTCCGAATTATAGCATTCGACAGCACAATGTTTAATGCCTGATCGAAGGATATCATATGTTTCTGGAGGTGGGTCAATTTTTGGTCATTAGATTATTAAGTCATTTCAAAATAACTTATACGGACTACCGCTTTTATCATTATTTACAAACTTATGAATTTTACCGCTGTTGCCTTCACGTGTATCCAGCAGCATGTCCCTTCTTCAATCTCCAGTTTTGTCAATGACTCCGGGGTGATCAGGGCATGAATCACAACTCCGATGTCAACGGAAACATCAATTCCTTTAGCTGTTGGGACAATTTCAACAACATGACCTTGCCAGTTGTTAGTCGAACTGGATTCAATTGCTCCTTTTGATAAAAGTATGTCTTCACCCAGGATCATCATGAAACCGTTAACCTGCGAAGGTTCGGTAATCAGTCTTACCTGTATGGTATTGCTGATTTGTGCAAACGTCATCCCGTTTTCGACAAAGATCTTTACCGGGAAGAAATTCTTGACTCCAACAAAATGAGCTACAAATTCTGACTTGGGATTCTGGAATACCTCTTGTGGCGTTCCTTCCTGTATGATTTCTCCATTGGTGATGACGACAATCCGGTTTCCCAGAGACAAGGCCTCTTCATAATCATGGGTAACATGCAGCATGGTCTGCCCGTTACGATGAATATTTCGAAGCATTGCGCGTAGTTCCGCTTTTAGCATCGTATCCAGGGATGCCAGGGGTTCATCAAGCAAAAGTACTTTCGGACGCTGTACCAAGGTCCTGGCAAGCGCCACCCGTTGCAGTTCACCGCCTGATAAGGAAGCCGGTCTCCGGTCGAGAAGATTGTCGATAGATAGCTGCCTGGCAATAGTGCGGACCTCCTTCTTCTTAACCTCCGGCCTGAGTGACATACTATGAAGCGGATAGGCAATATTTTCTTCTACCGAATAATGGGGAAATACAGCATGATCCTGGAAAACCAATCCGATGTTCCGTTTCTGGATTTTTGCCTTTGTAATATCTTTATCAGAAAGCAAGATAGAACCTTTATCGGGTGAAACAAGTCCTGCTATAGTTTCCAGGATCATCGATTTGCCTGCCCCCGATTCACCCAACAAGATAAAGTAATCCCCATCACTGACGGTAAATGATATGTCGTTCAGGGAGAAGTCCTTGTATTGTTTAGATATGTTGTTCAGTTTTAGCACAAGTCAAGTTATCAGGTTATCAAGTCATTATGTCCTTAAGTCATTGATTATCACTTTTTCCCCTGTCACGTTCTTTTGCAAGCCATCTAAGAAGGATGAACAAAACCAAGGAGATCAGGATAAAAAGAACGGAAACAGGTCTTGCATATTTCAATCCAAAGGCTCCAAAACGTTCATAGATCAGTACCGGTGTGATCATTGGATGGTAGGCCACTACGACGACAGCACCAAATTCACTCATTCCGCGGGCGAACATCAGGATTAACCCGGAAAGAATATTCCTCCAGGCCAATGGCAGGGAGATAGTATAAAAAACCCTGAATGGCGACGCGCCCAAGGTCAAGGCCGCTTTTTCCAACCTGATCGGAACGCCAATAAATCCGTCACGGGCAGCATTGATTAGATAAGGAATGCTCACAAAAGCCATGGCAATGGCAATACCAGCTGGATTACCGACAAAATTCAACCCGATGAAAGAACCTAATTTCCCGAGAAAAGAGTCGCGGGAAACAAATCCCAATATAGCAATACCGGCTGCAGAATGCGGAATAACAACCGGGAGGTCAATGATCCCGGTCACCAGTTTTTTCAGTGGGAAAACCTTATGAGCCAGAAGGTAAGAAAAAGGAACTGCAGCAATTGCAAAGAAAAGCGTTCCAGCCATAGATGTCCAAATTGTAAGCCAGATGCTGTTTTGTACTTCAGCTTCCCGGGCTGTCTCAAACAGGCTTTGAGGGCTGGTCTTCAGTAGCAAACCAAGAAGCGGAGCAATGATGAACAGAAGGATCAGGGCTCCGAGAAACATAAAGAATAACTGAATAAAGCGGATCTTATTCACTTTTTAGCTTCCGGTTTAGTAAAAGGTTTCAGTTTCAAGGGTAATTTATCATAGTTCCGGGTTGTCATTGGGATCACCGGAGGCTGTCCATTTTTAATCATGATCTTCATCCCTTTATCATTGGCCAGCAAAAATTGCAGGAAGACAATAGCTGCATCCTTGTTAGGTGCATTCCGAAGCATTGTAATCCCATAGATCATCGGTTCACCTTTAATAACCGTTTTTTTACCTGGTTCTGTCCCGTTGATCTTCGTGTAAGTTGTAGCGTACTTTTCTGTAAATGCAGGGTTCTTCAAGTTAATTTCATCAGGTAATATAATATATTTCAGATTGTGCTGCATCGCGACAGAGCGATACAAAAACAGGTAATCGATATTTTCCGACTCAAGTAATGCTACCAAATCGACAGCCTTGGGTCGGATGTAATTCCGATCTTTCTCCATGATGCTTTTGGCGAGTCCCGGTGTTTTATAAAAACTTTCAGCAAGCTGAAGCATAAGAACCGTCCGGTAACCGCAAGGATCGGCATCAGGGTCGGCACGACCGTATGCGACATTTTTCATCATGAGAAGTTTGTACCAATTCTTTACATTGATCTGGCTGGCATATCGTGATGTTTCATGGTAAACAATGGAAAGTTCATTGGAGACAAATTTAATGTTCCAGTCGGAAAATTTAGGTATGAGCATGTTGTCGATTATTGCATAATCGGCCGAAGCAAGAATATCACAGGGACGATCAAGGTCGGTGATCTTCCGGGCAGAAGCGACACTACCTCCCGATTCCATCAGGATCTTAACATCGGGATAGAGCTTGTTGAATGCAGCGGCAACCTCTTTAAACGGAACCGATAAACTGCCGGCATGAAAAATTATCAACTCCCCTTTCAGGGTTGCAGGTTTTTTATGGGCGTAAATTACTGTTAACATTAAAAAAGCCAGCAAAGCGATCAAAATTCTTTTGTTCAGCATTGTTGACCTTTTATTGCAATTTTTTTTTATTCATCATCACATCATCACATTTTCAAATCATTAATAAATTCGGTGAATCCTTTCTGAATCGTTCCATCGACGGAAGCATGGAATTTATCAAAGGCTCTGACCAGTTTATGGCCTTCTTCCGTCAGAACTGTCTTGCCTCCTTCGCTACCACCACGATGTTTTTCAAGTAAAGGGAACCCGAAAAAAATTTCAATTTTCCTAAGATTTCCCCAGGTGCGACGGTAAGTATATCCAAGTTCGTCGCAAGCGGCTTTCATGGAGCCTTTCTCATCGATCAACTTTAGCATTTTCCATTTTCCATCACCCAGAATACCTTTTTCCTGGCTATCGGACATCCAGATTTTATAATGAAAGTTTATACCGGATAATTTATCTGCAAACTTAGTTTCCATAATCAAAAATTAGCTGGACAAAGATAAAATTTTCATCGTTAGGCTCTCGTATGCATATCGGATATGTAGTATTTTTGTAAAAAAAAAGCAATGAATAATGCCATTTTCAATCTTCAACGTCCGGTCAACGAACATACCATGAATTATGCCCCCGGGTGCAAGGAAAGAAAAGCTCTCAACGTTGAACTTGACCGGCTCAGCGGCGAGATACAGGATATTCCTTTGATCATTGGAGGAAAGGAGATACGCACCGGTAACACCGGTAAGATTGTCATGCCCCACGACTATCAGCATCTGCTGGGAAATTACCATATAGCAGGGGAAAAGGAGGCTGGAATGGCAATTGACACCGCCCTGAAAGCCCATAAGGAATGGGCGTCGGTGAGTTGGGTGGAACGTGTTTCCATCACGCTGAAAGCCGCCGAGCTGATATCAAAAAAATACCGTTTCCTGGTGAATGCGGCAACCATGCTCGGGCAGAGTAAAAATGCCTACCAGGCAGAGATCGATTCAGCATGTGAAACAATCGATTTCCTGAATTTCAATGCTTTTTTCATTTCAGAAATTTACCAGGCACAACCGCACTCACAACCCGGTATTATCAACCGTGTCGAATATCGTCCGCTCGAAGGATTTGTTTTTACCATCAGTCCATTCAATTTTACCGCCATCGCCTCCAACCTGAATATGGCCCCGGTGCTGATGGGTAATACTGTTGTCTGGAAACCTTCTAGTGCCTCGGTTCTTTCAAACTATTTTCTTATGAAGGTATTTCAGGAAGCCGGCCTTCCGGATGGTGTGATCAACTTTCTGCCCGGATCGGGAAGCCTGATCGGCAAAACAATCCTCAGCCACCGCGATCTTACAGGGATCCATTTTACTGGATCAACCGGTACATTCAACAATATCTGGCGATCGGTAGTGGATAATATGCCATCCTATAAATCTTACCCAAGGATCGTTGGTGAAACCGGTGGGAAAGATTTCATCTTCGTCCATCCGACAGCGGACCCACAGGAGGTGGCTGTAGCCATTGTCAGGGGGGCCTTCGAGTACCAGGGACAAAAATGTTCGGCAGCATCACGCGGGTATATACCGGAATCGTTATGGCCGGATGTCAAATCACATATCGGTGAAATGATCTCAAGGATAACCGTGGGCGATGTGAGAGAATTCAGCCATTTCATGAATGCTGTAATCGATGAAGCCTCTTTTGACAAAATCATGGGAATCATAGAATACACGAAGAAATCTAAAGAAGCAAAAATAATCTTCGGAGGAAAGGGTGACAAATCGAAAGGATATTTTATTGAACCAACAGTAATTTATACTAAAAATCCTCATTTCAAAACGATGGAAGAGGAGATTTTCGGCCCAGTGATGTCAATATACGTATACAAGGATAAAGATTTCGAAGAAACCTTAAATATCTGTGACCAGACCTCTCCCTATGCGCTGACCGGTTCGGTGTTCTCAAAAGACCGGGATGCCTTGAACAAAGCCTGCCGGATCCTGCGGTATGCTGCCGGAAATTTTTATTTCAACGATAAACCAACGGGAGCTGTTGTGGGACAGCAGCCATTCGGAGGCGCCCGTTCCTCGGGAACGAACGATAAATCGGGGAGCTATCTGAATTTACTGCGTTGGACCAGTCCCAGGACCATCAAGGAAACCCTTATTCCTCCAACGGAATTTACTTATCCTTTCATGAAGGAAGACAAATGTCACTCGTAGAGTTACAAGTGACGAGTGATCGGGTTACAGGTTGACCTTTACTCCAATCACGAGACCGACATTTCCAAAAAGATAGTTCACTTTGGGGCGTTCATTAGGCTGATTATCAGGAATTTCATTGGGAAAACTGTCCTCTTTGACATAATTCCACTTGTTTTCCTTCACAGTCCTGGAACCCATTTTATCTACTCCATCCCGGGTGTACTTTGTGTATTTACCATGCTTAGGGGCATAGCTGATACCATCAACCTGAATTTCGCCGAAAACAGAAATCCTGTCACTCAGAACAAAATCAGTTCCCATTGCAGCCTGGACGCCTATTGCAATACCACCATAAAGCTTGCTTTTTGATTCAATATCACCCGCGGCAGTAGACTTATCAGGAAAGAAGTTCACCCCGTGATCCGTAGAAACCACACTGTTTAAAATTCCCAGTTTGAGGCCAAGACGGGCATAGGGTTTTAATTTATTGATTGGAAGTGATATCACAATAGCCGGAACAAGGCTTAACATCTGGCCATGCCATTTTGTATCATAGTTATAGGTAGAATTGCTGCTTTCAATTTTTTGCTTGTTTGAAAATCCGTAGAAGTAATTAATTCCCAATTCAAGACTAAAATGTTTGCCGAGATTGTATCCGGCAGCAAGGACGAAGGGTAATCCCGTACCAAGTCCCTGCTTTTTCGAAGTGATGATTACAGTATTGGGCGAACTGTAATAATAATCGTGGATATAATCTGTTGCAGTGCTCACTGCCACACCAAGGCCTGCACGGATATAAAATTTTTGTGCTTGTACACTCATCCCGATGAGTAACAAGCCTAAGAAAATGATTCCGGATTTTTTCATTTCAAAGTCCTATTTTATTATTGTTGACTGTGACTGCCGACTACTGTAATGGCGTCACCACTTCTATCAATTCGGGCAAGTCCATACCCAGTTTTTTCAGGTGTTCAATCTTAGGAATACCGTTCTTATTCCAGCCGCGGCGCTCATACACGGCATCGAGGAGTTGCTCATACCTGTTTTCACGATACTGACGAAGAACTTTCATCTTTTCTTCCGTCGATTTTCCTTGCGGATCAAAATTAACTTGTTCCTTCAGTTGTTTATCATAACGTTCGGCCCGCGATTCGTACTCTTCCCCGGTCACAGGTCCACATGCCCTGTAAGGTTGAGCATCCTGTTTGCGACGTCCGTATCCCCTGCGGATATTAAAGATCCGCTGGAAATTGTAAACCCGTTCCGATTGACGGACCATCTCATTTTTATCGATTTTTAAACCGGTTACCGCATTAAAGATGGTTACATAATTATCGACATGTTCAGGAACTTTTGCCGGTTCGTTGGTTTGGGCATTATTTTCAGGCTCCACATCATTCCAGGGTAGTTTACAGAGTCCGACAAGTCCAAACCAGGTACGGAACATCGGGAAATAGTGCAGGGCTTCGGCTTTCTTCTCGAATGTGGGGATCTGGTTGTTGACCATATCCATAAAGATCAGCCATGCCTCATCATGTTGCGGCCCCTTGTTGGTCATAGCATAACCGCCTTGCTGGGCCAGAGATTCCTTTGAAACATATTGTGAATATTCGAGTCCCTTGTTTTCCATGCCGATATCCTGCAGGAAATCCGGATCACCCCAACCATCCCTGGCAAAGATCTCTTTCATCTTGCGGACTCCCAGTCCGGCAACCAGCCCGAATCCTTCACCTCTCGATAGTTGGTGAAGAAGCTCCATAGCGGCATCGGCATTGCCGAAATTCAATTTCATACCGCCGGTTCGTTCTTCGTTCAGAATCCCGTTTTCAAAGCATTCCATTACAAAGCCGAGGATGGTTCCCCATGAAATCGTACAGATGCCATACGTATCACAATAAAAATTGGCCTCGATGGTATAATCGGGATTAAAAATCCCCGCGATCGATCCCAGTGAAGAGGTGGTTTCATATTCAGGGCCGTCGACAATTACCTTTTCTCCTTTATAAGGACCGGTTCTCAGTTCGTAATTGTCAACCCCTTTAGCGCATGACATGTTACAACCCACCCAACATCCATCGGGAACATTCTGTGTGAAGTAAGATTTCCAAACATCTCCACTGATCTTGATCGCATCGGGATGACTTCCGAATTTGAAATTATGGACCGGGAGCAAGTCATAATCGTTCATTATGTGAGTAAGGTGAGCCGTGCCTTTCGAACGCATCTCACATTGCTTATCATCGAGTTCACGCATCTCTTTGTTGAAACGCCGGCCACGTTCCTGAATGGCTTCCAGGTCGACGACATTATTGCGGTTACCACCAATTCCTTTTACATGTGCCGCAATGGCTTTAATTTTTTTGTCACGCAGAACGGTACCGATTCCTCCTCGTCCTGCCTGCTTCAGACGGACTTTTTTACGTTTAAGATCGAAAAAGGTAAAATTAAGCATCCCGATCAGCGAGTGACCGGCAGCCGTCCCTGCGGAAACCACCGAAATATTGAATTTGTCTTTCTCATTACCGGCTTTTGAAATAATTTCGTGAAGCTCTTCAGCAAGAATATGACTGTCGATAGGAAGATCAGTCGCATCGTAAACCTCGATAACTTCGCGTTCCTCATCAAACAGAATGAAAACTTCCTGGTCCGATTTACCCTGGATCTCTAATGCATCGAATCCGCAGAATTTCAGGAATGGCCCGAAGAAACCTCCGACGTTGGAATCCATAACGGAATCCGTTTGCGGACTGATCGAACAGACAATCGATTTCCCGGTACCGGAATATTGGGTGATACCGCAAACAGGGCCACCGGAAATAACGATTTCATTTTCGGGGTCGTTCCACCGGGTATCAGGTTTGGTGGCATCCCAAAGAAGCCGGAGATCAAATCCTTTACCCCCGACAAATTTATCGATCATTTGCTGACTTACCGGTTTTTCTTTGATGGACAAGTCACCAACATTGATGTAAATCGTCCGTCTGTTATATCCTTTGTCGATTGGAGCCCATGTGTATTTGTATTGTTTGAGCAGTTTGTGTTTTTGTTTAAATTCCTCGAAGTTCATATAGAATACAGGGTTAAGACGTGTGAATATTTTCACAAAAATATTAAAAAAAACATTAAGTCATTCGGTCAATAAGTCAATAAGTCGTTAAGGGCAGAGGAATTTATTTGTTTTTGTTATTTTTGTAAAACTAGTATAAATTACCTGATGACTTATTGACTTTTTTACTAACACCCAATACTCATTGACCAATGTCTAATGACCAACTAGGAATGACCTTCGAACAGATAAAGAAAAAACTCAGTGACAAAACCGTCGGGATTGCCGGTTGCGGGGGACTTGGTTCGAATTGTGCCATTGCTTTGGCCCGGGTGGGTATTGGCACCTTGGTTATTGCCGACTATGATGAAGTAACTGAAAGCAATCTGAACCGGCAGTATTATTTCCATTTCCAGGTTGGGAAGAAGAAGATTATTGCACTTAAGGAGAATATAATGCTTATCGACCCAAAGATACAGGTCATTCCATATGATTTAAAACTCCAAGAGAATAATATAAAACAGATATTTGCAAAATGTGACGTAATCGTTGAGGCTTTTGATCTTGCTGATCAGAAGGAAATATTGATCGAGACCGTTCTATCGGAAATGCCGGAAAAATACCTGGTTGTCGGACTTGGAATGGCAGGATGGGGTAAGAATGATTTGATCCATTGCAGAAAAATTGGCAGGATGTTCATCTGCGGGGATGAAGTTACTGAACTGGGTCCGGGTCAGCCTGCAATTGCTCCCAGAGTCGGGATTGTTGCCAATATGCAGGCGAATGTAGTATTAGAGATTTTGCTTGGAAGTGATAAATAGTGAAATAGAAGTGAAATAGATGGTGAAAATAAAAGATTGGATATGAATATTATATTGAATAATAATCAGGAGACGATAGAGCGGGAGACTTTGACTATCAATGAACTGCTGAGGTGGAAAAATTTTACGTTCAAGATGCTGGTGGTTAAAATAAACGGGAAACTGGTTAATAAAAACGATTACGACAACGCCCGGGTACATGAAGGGGACGATGTCGTTGTACTTCATCTCATTTCGGGAGGTTAAGGTCTTGCAACATGCTCATAGTTTTCATTTTATACCTTGCCATTACGATTTTTATCGCCTGGTGGTATTCCAGGGGTAGCAAGACTAATGAAGATTTTGTTATCGGGGGAAAGAAGTTCGGAGGCACGGCCCTGGCTCTGTCGGAGCGTGCAACCGGAGAATCAGCGTGGCTCTTGCTCGGACTTACCGGGCATGCCTATGCAGAGGGTATAGGCTCTATCTGGGTAGCGCTGGGTTGTGTTATTGGTATCCTTTTCATCTGGTTTGTGATGGCCGGGAGATTGCGTTCGGAAACCGAAAGAACCGGAACCATGACCGTTTCGGGATTGATCGGTAAGAAGTTCCCGGGATCTGAGCGTAGGATTTCGGTGCTATCGGCACTGATCCTGGTTTTCTTTTTTGTCTTTTATATTGCCGCACAGTTCAGCGGATCGGGTAAAGTTTTACAAAAAACCTTTGGCCTTGATCCTTTCTGGGGAATCATTATCGGTTCTGTCATCGTTACCAGTTATTGCATGATGGGAGGATTCATCGCCGTGGTAGTTACCGATGTTTTTCAATCCGTCCTGATGATTTTTACGCTGGTAGTCTTTCCGGTGATCGCATTTTTTGTAGCGCAGGCTCATGATATTCACTTGGTCTCCTTGATTGAAAAAGCTGATCCATCACATATGTCGCTGACCGAAGGTAAAACCGGTATTGGCGCAGCTTTATTCATCCTGAGCGGCCTTAGCTGGGCGTTCGGTTATACCGGCCAACCCCAACTATTGACCCGGATGATGGCAATCCGTTCTGAGGCTGATGTGAAACGGGCAAAATGGGTAGCCTCTATTTGGACAATCTTTGCGTATGTCGGTGCCATTCTGATCGGACTCTTTGGAATTGCTTTTATTGAGAGTGGTTTTCTCCCAAATGGCGCAGACCCGATTGCAGCGGATCCGGAAAAGATACTTCCGGTTATGGTTGTTATGTTTGTTAATCCGCTCCTGGCTGGCATTCTACTATCCGGGGTTATCTCCGCCATGATGTCGACCGCCTCAACAGAACTGACAGTATCCTCATCTTCCATTGGAGAAGATATTGTTGGCCGCCTTCGTAAAATATTGATGACCAATAAAAACAAACTCCGGTTAAACCAGACTCTGACATTGGTGGTTGGTATCATAGCCATCGTCTTGGCTTTAACCATGACTGAAACCGTCTATGGATTGGTTTCTTATGCATGGTCAGGTATCGGCTCCTCTTTTGGCCCGGCATTATTGCTTCTTCTATTCTGGAAAAGATTCTCGCGGGCAGGGGTTTTTGCTTCCCTTATTTCAGGTACAGTTTCGACTGTGATCTGGAAAAATTTATTTGAAGTATCCACCAGAGTTTCAGAGAGGCTGGCCAGTTTTATTTTCGCATTCCTGATGGCAGTCCTGTTCTCCCTGTTGATCCCTGAAAAGAAAACGAAAACTTAAATCACCTCTGCAACAATAAAAGTACTCCCGCCGATAAAGATTAAATCGGACGCTGTTGCTGTTTCCCGTGCCGCACTGAAGGCTGATTTTACGGAAGTATAGCTGTTCCCATTCAATCCAAATCTCCTTGCCGCCCGGGCAAGTTCAACTGCATCCAATCCCCGTGGAATATTTGCTTTACAGAAATAGTATGTAGCTTGCCGGGGAAGCATATTCAATATTTTATTTAAAGGTTTGTCATTGACCATCCCAAAGACAAAATGCAAATGATCATGCGGAGTAGTATCTATTTGCTTAAGAACCTCCTTCAGACCACCCTCATTATGACCGGTATCACAGATGGTTAAGGGTCTCCGTGAAAGAATCTGCCACCGGCCGTTTAACCCGGTCTGTCGGACTACATCACGGATTCCTGTCCGGATATTTTCGTGAGAAATATAAAATCCATTTCCATTCAGGACTTCACAAGCAGTCATTACCGTTACGATATTTTTTACCTGGTACAATCCTGATAAAGAAGAGGAGAGATGACGTATAAAACGTTCATTTTTGCGAAAAACATCCATCACCAGTTTTCTGCTCCGGTTTCCTGCTATATGTATATTTTCGGCTGAGTAGACTTGATCAGCAAAGGCGATTACAGATTTTTCCTGATCGGCTTTGCCGGAAAATAGTTTCCGGATTTCTTTTTGCGTTTCGCCTATGATCACTGGAACTCCCGGTTTTATTATCCCTGCTTTTTCGGTAGCAATCTTCTCAATCGTATTACCAAGAAGCTGCATATGGTCAAAAGTGACATTGGTAATAATTGAAAGCACGGGGGTAATGATGTTGGTTGAGTCCAGTCGGCCGCCAAGTCCCGTTTCAATAACCGCGACATCTACCTGTTGGTCTTTGAAATACTGAAAAGCCAATCCTACAGCCACCTCAAAAAAAGAAGGCTGAAGATTTTCAAACTCACTTTGATACCGGTTTGTAAAGGCACAGGTATAGCTCTTGGAAATTTTTTTGCCGTTAACCCTTATACGTTCACGAAAATCACAGAGATGTGGCGATGTGTACAGACCGGTCCGCAACCCGGTATTTTGCAAGATGGAGGCAAGCATATGGGAAACAGAACCTTTCCCGTTCGTTCCGGCGATATGGATTGATCTGAAATTGTTCTGCGGATTCCCGAGAAGATCACAAAGAGCAATAGTATTGTCGAGGTTGGGTTTATATGCCGCCGGACCTATACGATGGAACATCGGAAGCCGGGCATACATGTATTCGAGGACTTCCCTGTAAATCATTTATTAAAAGTAACGGATTATAAAGTATTTATTTTATCACCCGGCAAATAAATACACCCACCGGAGTTATCCCTCTTTGCACCGGTAACACTCTTCAGGCAATTTACTTCATCTCTCCAACGCAATACCCCCAGAAAAGCAAAAATCAGTGCTTCTTTAAAATTGATGGTAAGATCGTCGGGAATCACAATTTCAGGAACACAGTACTCTCCGATCTTTTGGACCAGGTATTTGTTAAAGGTTCCTCCGCCGGTAAGAAGAATTTTATTTGATTTGTTAATGTTGGTGACCCGGTTAATTTGAAAGGCGATATGTTCGGTAAATGTTGCAAGTTGATTTTGGAATGAAAGACCAGAGGAATTTAAGAGAGAATATATATTTTCCACTACCCACTCTTTCCCAAGCGATTTGGGCGGAAGTTGAAAATAATAATCCAGTGTATTCAAATCATCAAGCAATACAGGATTTAGGGTACCATTCCTGGATAGGACTCCATCCTTGTCGTACCGCAACCCATTTTTTTCTGCAAGGAAATTTAGCACGATATTCACCGGGCAAACATCGAAGGCAATTCGCCGGCCATCCTTTTCATAAGAAATATTGGCAAAACCACCGAGATTAAGGCAGAAATCATAATCTGAGAAGAGATACCGGTCGCCGATAGGTACCAGCGGAGCACCTTGTCCACCTAATGCCACATCCAGCGTACGGAAATCGCAAACTACAGGCAATCCACACTTGGCAGCAATGGTTGATCCGTGACCAATCTGATATGTTAAATGTTTCAATGGTTGATGGAAGATGGTATGTCCATGCGAAGCGATAAAATCCGGCTTAATCCTGTATTTATCAATAAAGGTTTTACATAATTGCCCGAGAAGTTGACCATATTCCATGTCGGTCATAGCAAAGTCAAATGCAGTCGCACTTTCCAGGGTAGACAGACGCGTTCTCCATTTTTTCGTGTAAATAACGGTTTCTGCGTTCAGGATTTGAAAATGCCACTGGTGATTTTCATAATTAAATTCACAAAAAGCTATATCAATCCCATCCAGGGATGTTCCCGACATAAGGCCGATGGTTTTATAACTGGTCATCAGGTCATTGGGCATTAAAGCAAATCAATAAGCTTTTCAATTTTCATTCCCCTGGAACCCTTTAACAGGATTGCCGAATCTTTTATGGGATGGTGTTTGAACCACATCCTGGCAAGATCGACATCCTGGAAACAATGAAATTCCCTTTTCCGGTTTAACCGGGTGAATAAGGGTCCGATAAGGTAGGCTGCCTGAAGTTGCATCCGTTCTAACAAATGGAGTATTGCTTCATGCTCCTTATCGCTTTCGTTTCCGAGCTCCAGCATATCTCCCAGAATCAGGGTTTTAACAGGAAATGAGGCTCCGGCAAATGTTTCCAGAGCTTCCTTCATACTAGTTGGATTGGCATTGTATGCATCCATGATGAGGAGGTTTCTTGAAGTCCTTGCAACCTGTGACCGGTTATTGGAAGGCTCATAATGCTCGATTGCATTTTTGATGAGTGAAGGCTTCACACCGAAATGTTGTCCGATACAGGCAGCTGCGAGAATATTACTGGCGTTATACTTCCCATATAGTTTTGAGGTTATAGAAAGCAAAGAATGATCTTCAAATAGAAGGTCCAGGCTGACAAAAGGATCTGCAGCTAAAGATCGATAGGAAAGGGAAGCAGGTGGGGTACCATAGGAAATGGTCGGCAGATCATTTCTTTGATCCATCAATAAAGTGTCGTCATGGTTGATGAAAATTTTTCCCCGGTTATTCTGCAAATAACGGTATAACTCCGTTTTAGACCGGATGACTCCCTCAAAACTGCCGAATCCTTCGAGATGGGCTTTCCCGATGTTGGTGATCAGGCCAAAATCGGGTTTTGCGATGTGACAAAGGAATTCGATCTCCCCCGGATGATTGGCTCCCATTTCAATGACTGCGATCTCTGTTTCTTGATTCATTGTAAGCAACGTCATAGGTACTCCGATGTGATTGTTCAGGTTGCCGGTGTTAGCTGCAACATGAAATCTCTTGGAAAGGATGGTATTGATCAGCTCCTTGGTGGTCGTTTTGCCATTAGTGCCGGTAATTGCGATGACCGGAATATTGAATTTTTCGCGGTGGTGTTTTGCCAGTTCCTGAAGGGATGTCAGAACATCTTCGACGAGTATAAAACGATCATTGATCCTGGCTTCGGGTTCATCGATAATTGCCCAGGAAGCTCCATGTTCAAGCGCGGTTCCCGCAAACTTATTACCATTAAATGAGGGACCTTTCAGGGCAAAGAATAAAGAACCTGGCTGAATATGCCGGCTGTCGGTGGATACTATCGGATTTTCTTTGAAGTGCTTATAAATTATTTTGAGATTATCCTGCGTCATGATTCTGACATTATGCTATCGCAAAATAAATAAAAAACCCCGTCTCCTTGACGAAACGGGGTTATATTCAGTTTTTCTTTTGGTTACTTTCCTGGGATTGCGCCACCTACGCGGGTCATGGCACACCGGAAACCAATATAATCGGTAGCACTGTTCTCATCCATAAACCTTCTGGTTCCCGGACTGAGATAGTAGGCCGGATCTTTCCAGCTTCCGCCTTTGTACACCCTGGCATGATCGCTTACCAGCGAATTGGCTCCATATTGGTACATCAGGCTGGTTCCGCTGGTATCCTTCGGAGGATTCTTCCAATATTCAGATGCAATGGAGGAAGAAAAATCGCCATCAAGATAATTTATATTATCGGCCTGGCGATAATTCGAACGATTCATAGCTTCAGCCGGTGTGATATTTCGGTATTTAAGGTGGCCAAGGCTGTCTTTTTCAGCAAGGAATCCTTCGGCATCGCGGACCGGAGTTTCAAATACATTACCACGATAAGGATGGAGATCAGAAAAATCATAAAATGAAAGAGGACGATAAACATCCAGAACCCATTCACTGACATTTCCGGCCATATTGTAAAGACCATAGTCGTTGGGGAAATAAGAACCGCAGGGAGCAGGAATATCGGCACCATCGTTCAGATTGCCGGCAACTCCCATGTAATCTCCTTTTCCCCGTTTAAAATTATCCATGAAGCTACCATAATATCGCGATTCATTCGTCCGGACATAATTTCCATTCCAGGGATAATTCTTTCTTTCAACAATCCTTTCATAGGCAGTATTTCCGATAAGTCCGAGTGCGGCATATTCCCATTCAGCTTCGGTTGGAAGCCGGTATTTCGGAAGCATAATACCATCTTCCATCTTAACTTTCCGTGTACCCGTTCCGTTTGGGTTGAGATCGGGCAGTGGTTTATCGACCAACCCTTCATACTGGCCGGCAAGATAAGCTTCGGTGTTAAAGTTGTTCTCATTCTTTTGAGCAGGATCCATGGCAAGAATACCTTTCTTGATCAGGAGGATCTCATTTACCCGGTCGGTTCTCCAGGCACAATATTCATTCGCCTGAACCCAGGTTACCCCAACCACCGGGTAATTCCTGTAAGCAGGATGCCGGAAATAATATTCAACGAGAGGCTCATTATAAGCCAATTTATCTCGCCAGACCAGAGTATCGGGAAGCGCTTTGCGGTATACACCAGGGTAATCCGTACCATAAACCCGGTTAAGCCAGTAGAGGTATTCGAGGTAATCGAGGTTACGGACTTCGGTTTCATCCAAATAAAAACTTGCGACCGACACCCGACGCGCCTGGTTATTCCACTCGAACATTACATCATCCTGGGTTTCGCCCATAGGAAAGGTACCCCCTTCGATGAAAACCAATCCCGGTCCCGTCTGCTGTTCAGCAAACGTACGGACTTCAAAGCCTCCGTTTTTAGGGTTGTTGTAATCCCAGCCGGTTGTACTGGAGGTGCCACCTTTCTTGCAGGAGCCTGTCAGGAGGATCAAAGTGATCAGTGCACTTGCCTGAAATAAATGTCGAATTTTCATCCTTGAGAAAATTTTTTTGCAAATATATAACTAAAATCTTGGGCATTTTATTGCCCTGATATGTCTTCTTTTTTCTACACAGGGAAATTGCCAGGAGGCAGATATCTCGTGAGCCCCGCCAGACGCGGTTTTCAGCTTTGAGATGGTAAAATCATAACTGTATGCCACATGTAAATTTTTATAATGAATTCCTAACATCGGGATGATGGCATCGGGATTTTCAAAGTTATGACGGAACCATACTCCCCCTATAAAGGGATCGATGGTCAGATATAGGCCGATATTCAATTGGTGGAATTTAAATTGCTGCTGGTACAAAATGTTAGGGGAGATGGAAAATTCACGTTCTTCATCCCCATCCCCACCACCTTTCAGGTTGATGACAGAACCCACATGAACCGTAAATTTCATATATAACCTGGAGGTCACGTCGGAATAAAATCCTATGTCGGGTTGAGAAAGATGGTCAACAGCAAAACCTCCATAGGCCAGATCACCGTAACTAAGAAATATCCCGGCACCAAAATCGGGAACACCTACACGACTGTTGTCGGGAGGTTTCTCCATAGTTGGTTTCACAACACCACCTTTAATAAGGTCCTCGTACATATCTCCGAAAGTAAGGTTTTCCCAGACCAGGTGTCTTTGGTAATAGCCGGCTTTGACGGCAGTGCTTGCCTGGAGTTTGCCTGTGATATTGAATTTGAAAGCATACATCAGACTGATGGTAGTGGTATTCAGGTTTCCACCACCCGCACGATCGGCATTGACAAGCAAACCAAGTCCGCTGTGGATTGCATTGATATACAGATCGAAAGAACCATTGTAGGTGTTAAAGGCACCACCCAGGGAAGGCCACTGATTACGATAGTTTCCGATTAACCGGGGACAGATGGTTGCTCCTGCCAGTGCAGGGTTGAGGTATAACGGGTTGGCATAAAATTGGGAAAATTGCGGATCCTGACCAAAGGATTCAACAATCAGGAAAAGAATTGCCGGAAGTGTAATAATCTTCGATTTCCAAATCATTGCTCAGACGAAATTCACAAAAAATTTCAATATCACAATATTACAATAAATTTGAATTTCAGTCGGCTCCGCTCAACAATATTAACCAACAGATAACGTTAAAAAGTACAATAAAGGTACATTTCTTTCGGAATATTAAAATCCGCAGCAAACCTTTGAAAGGGTATTGCTGTCTTTTTACATACAATCCCAGCCTATGGAGACAATACTGCGACCATTATACTTTTGTTGGATTTTATTGATTTTACTGGCATCTCTGACCTCCGGTGCGGTTGGAAATAATATTCATTTAGACAGGAAAATCAAGTGGAATCCCGACCAGCTGCTCCGGATCTCTGAGACAAAAACAGTATCGCTGCTCACTTTCTCCGGTTCCGGATCGCGTGACGGGTATAAGCTTCTTCCCTTTTTTATAGAACAATTTAAGGTTGACCGGGATTTGGATTCTGTTCAATCGCTTACTCTTACCAACCTCGTTTTCAGTCCGATTTCAGATTCAATTGCCGTTAACCTGATGGATATAGATAAAATAACCAGTCAGGTAACGCCAACTTATTCTATCATTTACCAACGGAAAATTCCATTTCTCGAAGTCTATATCCTCCCGCTAAGGCGAAACCCTGCTACGGGTGACCTTGAACGATTGATTTCGTTTAGCTTGCAACTGGAATTATCCGATAATCCATTACCAAGAATAAACAAATCGACCAGGATCTATTCCGGGAATTCTGTTCTCTCATCAGGAAACTGGTACAAGTTTGCTGTAGCATCAAGTGGTGTTTTTATCCTCACTTATGATTTTCTGAAAAATGAGGGCATTGATGTAGCTTCAATAAATCCCATGAACATCCGGATATACGGAAATGGAGGCGGAATGCTGCCCGAGGCTAATTCCGAGCCAAGAGCTGACGATCTCGTCGAAAATGCTATTTTTGTTTATGGTGAGGAGGACGGAAAATTTGACCCTGGAGATTATATCCTGTTCTTTGGTGAGTCGCCCGACACTTGGAAATATAACGATCAGGACCACACCTTTCATCACCAGAAAAATATTTACTCCGATAAAACTTGTTATTTTCTAAATTTTGATCTGGGACCAGGGAAACGGCTTGGTTTTGAACCGTCGACCTCTACTACACCGACGGATATTATTAACTACTTTAATGATTATGCTTTTTATGAGAAGGATGATAGAAACTTTCTCCAATCCGGCCGGGAATGGTGGGACGACCAGATTTTTGATGTTACGACAAGCCGTAAATACTCATTCAGTTTTGCCAATATTAACGATGGATTCCCGGTTAAATTAAGAGCGGATATTGCCGCACGCTCTACTTCCGTCAGCACTACCTTCATTGTCTCCGCCCCCGGATCCCAGCAACTTAGTATTTCAATCCCTCCGGTTGGGAACCAATACACCGATGATTACGCCGTTGAAAGAATTGGATCTGTCTCGTTCAATACTTCAAATCCGGTGATCGAAGTTCAACTCGAATATAATAAAAAAAACAACAACAATGCCATCGGATTTTTAAATTATCTTGAAATGAATGTACAACGCAAGCTGAAGATGGCCAGTTCCCAGTTGATGTTCCGGTCAATAGCCGGTGCAGGTAAAGGAAAGATCAGCGAGTTCAAGCTCACCTCCCTCGGCACCTCCCTGATAGTCTGGGACGTATCCACCAATGGAGATGCTAAAAGAATTGAGACTACACAATCGGGTAATGACTTTATCTTCCGTCTCCCTACCGATACCATCCGTGAATTTATCGCTTTTGACGGAAGTTCTTTCAGCCCGCCTGAATTTATTGGAAAGGTAACGAACCAGAATCTTCACGGGACAGGACAGGTCGACTATATTATTGTTACCCACCCGGTATTCATGGCGGATGCAGAACGGCTTGCCCAGTTTCACAGTGAAAAGAGCAATCTCAATGTACTTGTCGTAACCCCGGAACAGATTTATAACGAATTTTCTTCCGGAGTTCAAGATGTAAGCGCTATCCGTGACTTTATGAAATTGTTGTACGACAGGGCCGAACCTGGGAAAGAACCAAAATATTTATTACTTTTTGGCGATGCTTCCTATGATTTTAAAGACCGGATCACCAACAATACCAATTTTGTACCCTCTTATCAATCGTATGAATCATTAGATCCTGTGGAATCCTTTGTGACAGACGATTATTACGGTTTGCTGGACAATAACGAGGGACAAGGTGCGAATGGAATTCTTGATCTCGGGATAGGGCGACTTCCGGTGGCTTCAACCGAAGGATCAAAAACGTCCGTTGATAAGATCATCCACTATATTTCGGATTCTGAATCGGTGAAAAACGACTGGAGAAACGTCGTTTGCTTCGTTGCGGATGACCAGAATGAAGGAGGTAATCTCTTTATCAACGACTCTGAAGATCTTTCCAATATTATTGAAACCGGGTACAAGAAATTTAATCCGGATAAAATATACCTGGACGCATACCAACAGATTTCTACACCGGGTGGAAACCGTTATCCCGAAGTTAATATAGCGATAAACAAGCGCGTTGAAAAAGGAGCCTTGATCATCAACTATGTCGGTCACGGGGGAGAAGTAGGTTGGGCTCATGAACGGGTGCTGGAAGTCTCCGACATCAATTCCTGGACAAATTACAACAATATGCCGGTTTTTATTACTGCTACCTGCGAATTCAGCCGGTATGACGACCCGGGACGTGTTTCGGCCGGTGAATTGGTCTTTATGAATCCCAAAGGCGGAGGGGTCGCCCTCTTTACAACCACACGACTCACCTTCGCCGGAGATAATAAGGTATTATCGATGAATTTTTACAACAATGCCTTTAAAAAAGATAATGGAGAATATCACCGGATGGGGGACCTGATCGTGCTTTCCAAGAGTGGTGCAGGTTCATCCAACGCACGAAAATTTACACTCCTCGGAGATCCGGCGCTGCAGATGGCCTATCCACACCTGAATGTGGTGACAACAAAAATCAACGGTCATATACCCACTGCGACACCCGATACCTTGAAAGCGCTTGCCATAGTGACGATCGAAGGTGAGATACAAGATGCCGCAGGCTCAAAAGTGACATCTTTTAACGGTACAGTTTTTCCTACTGTCTTTGACAAATCATCGGAAATATATACACGGGCCAACGATGTGGAAGAACACACCCCCCCAGTTAAATTTTATCTCAGGAAAAATGCAGTTTATAAAGGGCAAGCCGAAGTGACCAACGGTACATTCTCTTTTTCATTTATGGTTCCCAAAGATATTGCCTATAACTATGGAATTGGTAAAATCAGCTATTATGCAAGAAATGAAGAGACAGATGCCAACGGATATGATGAAAATATTATTGTAGGTGGATATGACAATTCAGCCATTCCTGATAACAAGGGGCCGGAGGTTTCCTTGTATATGAATAATACCAGTTTTGTATCCGGAGGAATCACTGACCAGAATCCAAATCTCCTGGCATATATCAGCGATGAATCAGGGATCAATACTGTTGGAAATGGCATAGGCCATGATATTACCGCTGTGATTGACCAGAAAACAAACACGCCTCTTATCCTGAATGATTATTACGTAGCGGATCTCAATACTTTTAAAAGCGGTGTTATTACCTATCCTTTCAGCTCCCTTGAAGACGGACCACATCATGTTGATTTAAAAGTATGGGATGTTTTCAATAACTCCACGGAAGTTGGGATCGATTTTGTTGTGGTCTCTTCTACTGAAAATGCGTTTAAACACATCCTGACCTACCCGAATCCAATGCGCGACCATACTACCTTTTCTTTTGAAACAAATCAGACCAACCAGAATGCAGATGTTGAGGTCAGGATCTTTTCACTTACAGGCAACCTCGTGAAGACGATCCGTCAATCGCTTTTCCTGAATGGGTACCGTATCGATCTTATCACATGGGATGGGACCAATGATCAGGGATGGAGAATTAATTCCGGGGTATATGGTTACCGGATCCGGTTGACCTTTCAGGATGGATCGGTTGTTCAAGGATCTTCAAAGTTGGTTGTGATCCGTTAAATGCTTAATTTTACAACTTTTTAATATTATGCGTATCCGCGCTATTTATTCTTTTCTTATAATACTGTTTTTGCCTCTTTGTACTGTGGCAGGGACTATCCACAAAACAAATTCGGTCCTAGCAACAGGCCAATGGTATAAACTGGCTGTCTGGAATACCGGAATTCACAAAATCACTTATGAAGACTTGCAGTCAATGGGAATTAGCACTTCTCAGATTGTCCCGACCGACATAAGGTTATTCGGTAACGGGGGAGGGATGCTTCCTGAATCCAACGCTGCTTTCCGGATCGACGACTTGAGAGAAAATTCCCTTGCAGTGTATGATGGAGGTGACGGTCATTTCGACCCGGGAGATTATTTTCTTTTTTACGGTGAATCAGCTGATAAATGGTATTATGACGGATCAACACATACTTATACCCATGCCAAGAATCTCTTTTCCGATTCAACTTACTATTTTCTAACTTTCGATCTGGGACCCGGGAAAAGGGTATTACCTGAAGCATCAACCGATTCGACGCCAACTTATATAGCTCAAAGATTTGATGATTATCTCTTTCATGACCTGGACGAAAGGAACCTCATCCGGTCAGGCCGGACATGGTATGGAGAGGTATTTGATAATACCTTGAATTCTTATGATTTTCCTTTTTATTTTCCCAATAGGGATACCTTGGTTCCCGTCAAGCTTAAAAGTTATTTGGCCGCCAGATGTCCGCAAACCAGCCGCTATATCATCTCCGTTAACGGAAGTGTCACTGATTCGGTTCAAATGGAGTACACTGATATGGGATCGGTCTCTGAATTCGCCAAATACAAGTCAAAGCTTTCGACCTTCACCAGTATCAATGTCCCACTTACGATCAATCTAACCTATAAAATTCCTACATCAAATTCCATTGGATGGCTAAATTACCTGGAAATCGTCTGCCAACGACATCTCACTTTTTCACCTCCACAGATGTCCTTTCGTTGTTCCAATTCAATCGGGCAGGACTGGATTACGGAATTCAGGATAAAAAAGATGAATTCCGGAATCGAAGTGTGGGATGTTACGGATCCCGGTGAAACCCGGTCGATTATGGGAATACTGGAAAACAATCTTCTTAAATTCCGGCTTTCGACAAAAAGTCTTCGCGAGTTCATAGCTTTCGATGGCACGGCATTTTTTTCAGTAAAATATTCCGGACCGGTTGCAAACCAAAATCTTCACAACCTCGACCCTTCAACGCTGGTTATTGTCACGAATTCATTGTTCAGGAGCTTTGCCGATCAACTGGCAGATTTTCATCGCCAGCAAAACGGCATGAGTGTTCAGGTAGTCCCTGCCAACGATATCTATAATGAATTTGCTTGCGGACAAAAGGATCCGACAGCCATCCGTGACTTTATGAAAATGCTTTATGACAGGGGACAGCCGGAAAATTCGCCAAAATATCTTCTTTTATTCGGAGATGGTTCCTATGATCCCAAAGACCGGATCCCCGGGAACAACAATATGATCCCGACTTTCCAATCCACCGAATCTCTTAAATTTTTGGGAACCTATGTATGTGAGGATTATTTTGGAATCATGGGCGACAATGAAGGACAGGAATCAAATGGCAGTATAGATATTGGGATTGGACGTTTTCCTGTGACCACGGTGGAACAGGCTGGTATTATTGTGGATAAGATCAAACATTATGCTTTGCATACCGATTCGATCATGACTGACTGGCGCAATACCATCACCTTTGTTGCCGACGATGAAAATGATAACCTGCATCTTCAGCAGGCAGAAGAATCATCAGGGATCGTCGCAAAAAAATACCCGGTTTTCAACGTAAATAAAATTTACCTGGATGCCTATCCGCTGGTCAAGATTCCAGCCGGCTCCCGCTTCCCGGAAGCAAACAAAGCCATTAACCAGGCTGTTTCGAAAGGAACCCTGCTGATCAATTACACCGGCCACGGAGGTGAAGCAGGCTGGGCTTATGAGCAGGTGCTTACTACTACCGATATTGCCGCATGGAAAAACAAAAATGAACTGCCGGTTTTTGTGACCGCCACCTGTGAATTCAGCCGCTTTGATAACCCGGAACGTTTTTCGGCTGGTGAAATGGTCATCCTACATCCCGACGGTGGCGCCATTGCCATGTATTCCACAACCCGTCTGGCCCTTTCCACTTCAAATCAACATCTTGATACCAGTTTTTTCCGTCATCTCATGGATAAACAGCATGGTGAATATGTAACCATGGGCGACCTGATCCGGATCTCGAAAAATAATAACGGTAATAACAATAATATCCGGAATTTCGCACTCCTCGGCGATCCGGCCCAGAGGATAGCTTTTCCTGAATATCGCATTCGAACCATTGGAATCAACGGCAATCCAATACAACAATCCGACACCCTTCTGGGTATGTCAAAAGTGACTGTTTCAGGAATAGTTGAGAACCAGTTTGGACAGAAAATTTCGAATTTCAAAGGAGTCCTTCATGCCAAGATTTTTGACAAACCGGTCACAAACACTACCCTTGGAAATACTTCCGACAGTTATCCAACCACATTTAAAGTTCAGAATAGCCTTTTAAATGAAGTCATAACTTTGATCAGTGACGGGATATTCAATTTCGATTTTGTCATGCCCAAGGATATTGCCCTCCAGTTTGGAAGGGGCAAGATAAGTTATTATGCCTGGGATGGAGGGAAAGATGCTAACGGATATACGGATGCAATCGTAGTGGGGGGAAGGGATACCCTTGCAGAACCTGATAATCAGGGACCTGATATTTCCCTTTTCATCGATCGTACCGATTTCATATCAGGCGGGACGACCAGCATTAATCCCCTTTTACTTGCCGACCTGTACGATAAGGATGGGATCAACTATTTCGGATTAGGCATCGGGCATGAGATTACCGTAGTTCTGGATGAAGATGAAACCCATCCGATTGTGTTGAATAGTTGTTACCTTCCGCAGATAAGTCCATCTATCGGTGGAAGTCTTATGTATGGTTTTAAAAATCTTTCACCCGGCAAGCATAAACTGACACTTAAGGCATGGGATATGTTCAATAACTCTTCAGAGAAGGAAATCAGCTTTGTCGTTTCGTCTCAACTTGCAGTTAAAAAGATTATGAATTTCCCTAACCCCATGTCTGATTATACTAATTTTTGGTTTGAACCGATGAAAGATACCGGACACCTCGACGTTGAAATTGACATATACAACATTACAGGTCAGCAGGTTGTGACATTGAATTATTCCTACAATGAAAATATTCCGGGCCCATTGTGTACCTGGGATGGGACAGATGCTAACGGTAAAAGGCTGGTCAGCGGGATCTATCCATACAAAATAAAATTCCGAGGCAATAACGGGATGTATACTGAAGCATCGCAAAAACTGATGATTTTCAGGTGATAAAGAATCGTTTTGGTTCTTTTTTAGCGATAGGGCAATATTTAAAAGCTTACTTCGTTTCTTATTTCTAATCTAATTGTATTGGTATTATTAATAACGGAATTTCAGCAGATGAAGATCAGACTATTTTTACTATTGGCGTTATCGTTGGGGTTTTCCACGGCTTTTGCGCAGGAGCAACCAAACGTAATAACCACCGCGGTACCGTTTCTTACAATTGCTCCTGATGCGCGTGGCGGGGGTATGGGTGATGTCGGCTCAGCAACCAGTCCGGATGCATATTCCTTGTTCTGGAACCCGGCAAAATATGCCTTTATAGATAAGACCTTTGGTTTTGGTATTGGATATGTTCCCTGGTTGCGCGGACTGGTTAATGATATAGGTCTTGCATCTATTGTGGGATTTGGTAAATTCGGCGACAAACAGGCAATTGCGGCCTCCTTACGTTTTTTCTCCATGGGTGAAGTTACATTCACCAGTGAAACGGGTTTGGAACTGGGAATTGTAAAACCCAACGAATGGGCATTGGATGCCACCTATTCCCGGAAATTTTCAAGAGAATTTTCAGGCGCCGTTGCAGCAAGGTTCATATATTCAAACCTGGTCCCAGTCGACTATTCGGCTGGCAAGGAGGTTCGTCCGGGAATTGCAGTGGCCGCCGATATCGCCATTTATTATCATCATGAGATGGAAATAAAAGGAATAAAGGATGCTTCCATTGATTTTGGTCTTTGTATTTCCAATATCGGAAACAAAATATCTTACAGCAATACTTCCACTGTGAAAGACTTTATCCCGACAACCCTGAGACTGGGACCCTCATTTACTATGGATATTGACGATTACAACCGACTGTCTTTTGCTATCGATCTTAGTAAACTTCTGGTACCCACTCCGCCAATATATGCAGTTGATTCCAGCGGGAATCCTATCATCGATCCCGATGGGAAGAAAGTGATCGAAAAAGGCATGAATCCGGATGTATCCGTTATTCAGGGGATGATCCAGTCCTTTTATGATGCTCCATATGGCTTCAAGGAAGAATTGCAGGAAATCAATGTGGCAATAGCTGCAGAATATTGGTACAACAAACTCTTTTCGATCCGGGCAGGTTATTTTTATGAATCCAAATACAAAGGTGACCGTCAATTCTTTACGCTGGGGGCAGGACTGCGTTATAATGTCTTTGGTCTCGATTTCTCCTATCTGATTCCGGTGAGGAATAACAACCCGATGCAAAACACCCTGCAATTCACCCTGTTGTTCAACTTCGACAACGTCGGGAAGAAGGCCGCCAAACAGGAAACTACACCTATCAATTAAATTCAAGGGACTTTCTTCATAAAAACAAATAAGGTTTGTGATTACTTTTAAGGTTGGTTTTGGCTTTGACACCCACAAGCTGGAAGAGGATCATCCATTCTGGCTTGGTGGTATCCGGATATCCCACATAAAAGGCGCTACCGGTCATTCCGATGCTGATGTACTCATCCATGCAATCTGTGACGCCATGCTCGGAGCAACCGGACTTCGCGATATCGGCAACCAGTTCCCGGATACCGATCCTGCCTTTAAAAATATCGACAGCAAGATCTTATTAAAACGCATCGTTGATCTGGTAAAAGCAGAAGGTTACTCAATCGTGAATATTGATTCAACCATTGTACTTCAGAATCCCAAAGTCAGCGGCTCCATACCTGAAATGATTGCTGTTCTTTCCAATATCCTTGGAATTGAACCCGGCCAACTTTCCATCAAAGCAAAAACCAATGAAAAATTGGGATTTATCGGGCGGGAGGAGGGCGTTTCAGTTTATGCAGTCATACTCATGCAAAACGGTTAATTCTGTCGGGATGCTACAAATGATTTTGCCCGGTAAAGCTCGATCCGCATGTCATCAATCGCGAAGGTCTTACGCATTGGATTCCATACATATATCTTGATAACCGCTCTGGGATTTTTAATGATCGGCAGGTTCCACTGGTATGTACATTTTCGCCATTGACCCGCAATCTGATGGGGAATTCCATTGAGTCTTAAACCGTTCCAAAAGTTAAATCCTTTATCAATACTGTCGATATTGATGACCAGATATGCGAGGTTACTGGCGCCAGCAGAACTGTCATTAAGCATCAGGCTCACTTTGCAGAATAGTTTACCGTCGCCGGGAGCGAAAGTATCGGCACGCATTTCAAGTCCGGAACTGTACTCATGAGTTGAATCCAGTGGACTCAAATATCTTCCGGAAAAGGAATGTATCGAATCGAGTTTTCGGTAGCGATCGTTCCAACCTGTTTGTCTCTTCTCCAAATCATGCTCGAAAACCCGGTATGGTTTGTTCAGATCGACGCCATAAAAAGGGGTCTCCTTATTTCCACCCAGGCAATTAATATGGGTCGAATCGGCTTGTAAAAATACATACCGGTATTTTTCCTTGTCCATATCAAAAGGATGGATAATTCCCTGAAGATATTGCCAGGTCTGGAAAAGGTTGAGAAGAACCAGCACGATCATTACTCCTTTAACAAAACTAAAGATCCTTTTCTGTGGAAGGGAATTTAGAAACATTGCTATAAGAATGGCAAAGACACCATAAAAATCGATAAAGGGACGCATCCCCAAACTGTCTCCGTAATACCAGTTCCACCAGGAAGCAGTTATATAGGTGAAAAGAACCAGGAAGAAAAACATGAAGATAAATCGGAAAAATTTCTTTCCGAACAATAGTATCACACCAAATAAAGATAAAAGAAGTACCGGAGTATAAATGAATAACCCTTTACGATAACTGAAAAGAACATTCATAATCTCCGGATTCCTGAAATAAAACCCTTCATTGGGATAGGACCAGATCATGAATTCTCCTGTTTGAAGGTACCAAAGAATTGGCTGTATAACGATCAACACACATAACGCAGGAATGGCAAGAAAACCTCTTCCGGCAAATGAATAACGTAGAAATGAAACAAATTCAGGCCAGCCTGAAGATAAAAATGGGATCAGAAGGATAACAAGTCCGTTGACGGGTCTGATCAGTATCACGACCCCGAGGAAAAGGCCTGTAAAAATCGGATTGAGTTTGTCGCGATGCTTCATCGCCTTCAAAGTAAAAAAGATAAAACCGTTAATGGCGAAAAAAGAATAAACATGCGACATGGAGGCCTGCCAGATACTGTAATAAAAAATGTTGGTTCCAAGCAACATCACCGGTATGATCCAGGAAATGACCTTGTCGGAGAAATACATTCGCTGAAGTATCCTTTGCAAAAACAGAAGTCCACTAATCAGGTAGAACAACGCCCCAAGACCTATAAAAAATTGAAAAAGGAATGAATAACCATCCAGTGGGAGCCCCATTATCCAGGAAAAGAATAAGGCCATCAGGAAAAAGGGCATCAACAAAAAAGCCTCGCCGGAAAAATACTTGTTGACCGTTTTTTTGTTTACAGTAACTAAGTATTCAGGGAGATAATCATAACGGCCATAGACTTTTTTCTCGATCTTGGTAACCTGTTGAAATGTAAGATCACCATAAATGAAAATGGCAGGGAGGTAGGCATAATATCCCCTGCCGTCGCTGGTAATAATCGTTTTCCAACCCTGTTCTTTCGGGAGGAACAATCGGTAACATAAAAAGAAAGATAAAAGAACAGAAGTCAGCACGGTCAGGACAAACGCACTATTTTCTTTATTCTGCAAGTGTACCGGGTTAAGAGGTGAAATGAAAGCTGAGATCATCCAAAGATAAAGAAGTTTACCATTTGGTTATATGATTTCTTTTTCCTACTTTTGCAGTCCTTTTTGAAAACCTATTATCAACAAAATCAACAAAATCAACAAGAAATGTTAAATCAGTACGAAACCGTTTTCATTATGACTCCCGTTTTATCTGACGAACAGATGAAGGAAACGGTAGAAAAGTATCAGAAGTTCCTCGTCAGCAAAGATGCTGAAATCATATTCGAGGACCACTGGGGGCTTCGTAAGCTCGCTTATCCTATTCAGAAAAAATCGACCGGGTTTTATCACCTTATCGAATTTAAAGCCGACCCGACCCTGATCAGGGAATGGGAAGTTACCTTCAAACGTGATGAACGTATTCTTCGCTTTCTGACTGTCGTGCTCGACAAGCACATGCTTGCCTACAATGAGAAAAAGCGCAACAAAACAAAAAGTGAAAAAGCAAAAGCAGAAAAAGAATAAGAACGATTAAAAAGAAAGTAACATGGCAACTCAACAACAAGGCGAAATTAAATATCTGACCCCTATTACGGTCGATACTAAAAAGAAAAAATATTGTCGCTTCAAGAAAAGCGGGATCCGGTATATCGATTATAAAGATGCTGACTTCCTGCTTAAATTCGTGAATGAACAAGGAAAAATCCTTCCTCGCCGGATTACCGGAACTTCAACCAAATACCAGAGGAAGGTAGCACAAGCTATTAAACGGGCAAGGCACCTTGCGTTACTGCCCTATGTAGGTGATTTATTAAAATGAGGAGGGCGAAAAAATGGAAGTTATTTTGAAACAAGATATTCCCAACCTGGGATATGCTAATGAAAAAGTAAATGTAAAACCCGGCTATGGCCGTAATTACCTGATCCCTAAAGGAATTGCAATTCTGGCGACGGATTCCAACAAAAAGGTACTTTCCGAAGTCATGAAACAGAAAGCACACAAGGAAGCCAAAATCAAAGGAACGGCCGAAGAGGTTGCTAAGGGTTTACAGAATATCGTTGTTAAGATCGGCGCCAAAGCAGCCGAATCGGGTAAGATCTTCGGATCGGTCAACACGATTCAGATTGCACAGGCATTAAAGGACCAGTTTAATTTCGAGATCGACCGGAAGAAGATCAGGGTTGAACAAGAACACATAAAAGAACTTGGGACATACAAGGCAAAGATCACATTGCATAAAGATGTTCATGTTGAACTCACCTTCGAAGTTTTTGCTGAATAAGATAAACTATAAAAATATGTAATTTTATGGGGGCCAATCGCCCCCTTTTTCATGCTTTTACAAAACCAGATCAAACATATAACTGCTCTTAAAAGTAAAAAATTCAGGGAAGAGTATCACCAATTTATTGCAGAAGGTAATAAGCTGGTGACCGATCTCATGACGAGTCCTTACCGGATAACCGGTATATATGCTTTATCTTCCTGGATCGTTGAAAATCTGGGCCGGATTCAGAAAAAAAATATCCCAGTATTTGAAACCCTGCCCCGTGAGATGGAGCGCATCTCAACCTTAACGACCCCCAGCACGGTGCTTGCGGTTGTGGAGATCCCAAATCCACTTGAGTTATGGACTGCCGACTACCGACTGCCGACTACCGACTTGATACTTTTCCTCGACGATATCAGGGATCCGGGAAACTTTGGAACAATCATCCGCATCGCCGACTGGTTTGGTATCGAAAATATATTCTGTTCCGAAACATGTGTCGATCTATATAATCCAAAGGTCGTCCAGGCTACCATGGGCTCTATCGCAAGAGTTACGGTTCAATATGCTGATCTGAAAAAGATACTGCTTGAAATTGATGGAAGGATTCAGGTATTCGGGACATTTCTCGATGGCGAAAATCTTTATGGGCAGGATCTCCCTGATGCAGGAATAATCCTTATTGGGAATGAATCCCACGGAATTTCCGCCCCTCTCAATCAATTTGTTTCAAAGCGAATTTTTATCCCTTCTTTCGGTAATTCCAAATCGGGGAAGGCCGAATCTCTGAACGCCTCGGTTGCTACGGCGATCATATGCACAGAATTCAGAAGGCAGACGGTCAGACGGGGAGACAGAGGGACGGGATAGTGCAGTGGTGAAGTGGTGATGTTGTGCAGTGGTGATCTGAATAAAACGACTAATGACAAATAACCAATGACAAATGACTGATGCCTAAACGATTCGAATACGGTCTTACGCTTATTCTGATTATTCTGTTACCGGTATTGACTGTCGCTGAATTGCCGAATGAAAACATCATCTATAAATCAAACATCAAGACAGTTCAGCTTTATAAAGAAGGATTTGAACTTTCTCATCCCATCATCACCTTGAACTCTTCAGAACACCTGATACTCTCATTCGATGACCTGGATTCCGGTAACAAGCGGTATAAATTGACTATCATGCATTGCGAATCCGACTGGAAAACATCTTCGGCACTGACTCCTATTGATTATATTGATGGATATAGTGAGGAGAACATTGATGATTATTCCTATTCATACAATACCACGGTAAATTACACTCATTATTTTGTCACCTTTCCCACATCCGGAATGCGTCCAAAGATATCCGGAAATTATATAATCATGGTCTATGAAGAAAACCCTTCCAATATTGTTTTAACCCAGAGGTTTGTGGTGGTCGAAACCACCCCGGTCGGAGTCCAGGGAAAGATAAGTCAGGCCTCCAGGATGGAGATGCGTACCATGGGTCAGCAAATCGATTTCACTGTCGATCTGAATGGTTTCCCGGTATCAAATATGAGACAGGATATCAAGGTAGTCGTCCAACAAAATGAGCGATGGGACAATGCCTTACGTAATATTAAACCACGCTTCATTCGAGGCGAGACGCTTGATTATACCTATGATGAGAACAATGTTTTCAACGGGGGAAATGAATTCCGGACTTTCGACATTAAAAGCCTGCTTTATCAGTCGGAACACATTGCCAGGATATTATATGATACGACAAACCAGGTTTATCTGCTGGATGATAAGCCCAGAAGCTATAAAAATTACACCTTCGAGAAGGATCTTAACGGAAAATATTATATCAAAAATGATGAACATGCGCAGAACGGGGATATCGAAGCCGATTATGCCTGGGTACACTTTTTCCTGCCTTTTCCAGCCATGATCGGTAATGGCCAGCTTTACATCTTTGGAGGATTAACCAACTGGCAATTAAATCAGATCAACAGAATGAAATACAGTTTAGACCGGAAAGGATATGAACTTAACTTGTTCCTGAAACAAGGATTATACAATTATCTCATTGTGTTTGTGGAAAATGGAAAGGAAATCGGTGATGAATCCCTGATCGAAGGAAGTTATTGGGAGACCGAAAATGAATATACCGTATATGTTTATTACCGTGAAACCGGGGGATTATACGACCGGCTTGTCGCAGTACAGGATATAAATTCACTTCAACAATAACCAGCTATCCGGGCTTTATTAGAAAGGATACCCGATCCCGAAATTCCAGACGATATCTCTAAATTGCATCTTGTTAAAATACCACCGGTTATTTTCGGGATACCAGGGAACACGTATCGGGATCGCAGGATCGAGACGGAAAATAAAGAAATCGAAATCGAGCCGGATACCTATTCCAAAATCGATACCAACCTGCGATAAAAAGGTATTGAATTTGAACACACCGCCTGGCTGTTGCGGGTTGTTCTGCAGCAACCAAATATTTCCGGCATCGAGAAACACGGCACCTTTAAAGAATTTGTAGACCGGGAACCGGAACTCAACATTTGCTTCCAGTTGTATATCCCCTATCTCACTATAGGTACCGCTTACAGAGTCATTATGATAAGTACCAGGTCCGAGCGTATACATCCTCCAACCCCTCATGCCATTTGCTCCCCCGGAATAAAACGCTTTTTCAAAAGGAAGGACACTGCTATTGCCATATGGAATTCCAATCCCTGCATAGAACCGGTAAACCATCTGGTAATTTTTACCCAGCATGTTATAGTATCTGAAATCGACATCGGGTCGTATATATTGCGAATAAGGAAGGTTAAACAAAGTATATTGCCCACTTTCATTCTTTGGGGATTTGAACAGAGAATTCAGTCCATAGATCAGGTTGCCACCTGTTTCAAAATTAGTACGGAGGTATATGAAATCTTTAACCTTGTTGATTTGCTGATTGTTGAAAGTAAAGGTATATCGAAGGCCCGCAACCATATGAGAGGTATACTGGTTCTTCAGCCGCTGATCCTGTTGCGCGTTGATTACGGAATCGAAATAGGCATCAGGGAATACTTTGACCAGTGATATTTCAGCAGGATTAAGTACATGTTTGATCTTATCACTCTGGAGCCAACTATAGCCAAAAGTAATATTGGAAATATGGCGGTCATAATCCACCTGGTGCTGATAGTTATATCCGACCGTGATCGAAGTTTTTGGTTTAAAATGCTTGGGAAGTCGTTCCTGGCGGATAGGAATAAGAAACTGCGGAAAGGTCAGGACTGCATTGGCTCCCAGTTCAATGGTGTTAAAAAACCCGGTAGGCTGACCACTGGTGCTTGACGACGCTTGCGCCTGTGCAGAGATATTGAAGTTGATACGCAGCAATTGTGCCCCCCTGAATATATTCCTGTTCTGGTACGATAGTCCGGCTTGTATTCCAAGCGCCCCGCCGGAGTTGGTTCCATCGGTGGTGATGGAGAATGAATGGACGGGCGATCTCGATAACAGGATCTTACAATCGATCAAATCCTTGTGAATAGCGTCGGATGGTATATTATCCAGGGTTTCATTGAATTGGATATTGATGAACTTGAATACTTGTAGGCTGGCAAGCTGGGAATAGGTCTGATTTACATCGAGCACGTTATAACTAGTCCCGGGTGTTATAAAAACCGACTGGGAAATGGTCCTCGCCTTAATCTTCATGCGATCCCTGGTAAGAAAGTAATAGGTACTCGGGGGTTTTAACTTTTCGGGACCATCAAACGATTTGACCAGTGTATCATAGCGCACCGTGTCGGTTTTGATATGATCAAAGTCGGGTGTAATATAAATTTTATTGACAAAATATCGCTTGTGATGGGATTCGATGACCGTTGTAAGATCAAACAGGGAGGGAACAACGGGATTGGTGATCTCAATGGTAATATCCATTTTCTTACAGTTCAGGGAACTGTCAATGCGGAAGGATATGAAATTAGTGGTAAATCTAAAAAATCCATAACTCAGTAAATTATTGGTAATCCGGGTGCGTTCGTCATCCATGAGGTATGAATCATAATTATTTCCTCTTTTTATCAGGCATTTTAAAGTATCCTTAAAAACATATGCCGACAGTTGGGTATCCGGGATAGAATATGTCAAGTGCCGGATGGTATATGGCGGGGAAACATTGACATGATACACGACCGTCGCCTTCTTTTTTTTAAAGATGATGGAATCATTAACATAGGTTTGAAAATAGCCTTTATTGGCAAGGTAAAGTTTCATTTGTTTGATTGAAATCGTTACCAGGCTTGTGTCAAGGAGTACAGGAGCAGATCCGATCTTTGTACGTAACCATTTTTTGAATTTGGTATCCTTTCCTTTACTTCCCATGTTGTAAAATGCGATGTTTGACCGGAACAGGCCGAGGAGCTTTTTATTGGGTATCTGCTGCAGATATCCGCTCAGTTCTTCGACAGTGATTTTGTGTGAATTGATCTTGAATTTATTTTTGATCAGGAGATGATCTTTTTCGGAAATATTTTTGGTTACATCGCACCCTGTGAAAAAGAATGCGGCCAGGATAAATAAAAGCAATCCTGCAGCAGAAGCTGTTCTCATTTGGGAAGGCGTTTCCATCAATGAACAAAGGTAGTTAAAAAATCAGGTTGCCAAAACCCAACACCTTGCGCTGCTTTTATACCGGGGATTATTCATCCAACAGATTTGCCTTTTTCCTATGCATTTTGTATATTTGTGTTAAGCTGCTTTAACGAGCTTAAATTATGGAAAATCTATTACGCGAATATCTCGAAAAATCATTCCCTGAAACGGAAGGAATAACTCCATGTGGCTCCGGACCCGTAATCACAATTTCACGTGAATCTGGATGTCCTTCAAAACTCATTGGCCAGCAACTGACCGAATTACTGAACAAAAAGTCAGTACAGGTGAAAACTCCCAGGTGGCGGTTTATCAGCAAGGAAATCGTAGTTACAGTTGCCCGTGAACTCGAATTAAAGCTTACCGATATGAATTACCTTCTGAGTTCAGGAAGAAAGGGACTGATGGAGGATGTCCTTGCCTCCTTCTCCCAACCTTATGTCAATAAACACCGGATACGGAAAACAATAACCCATGTAATTAGCGCAATGGCGCAAAAAGGACATGTTGTTATTGTTGGTCGTGGGGGAGTAGGGGTTCTCCATGGTTGCCCGAATGTCCTTCATATCAGGTTACAGGCTCCGCTGGAATGGAGGATCCGTGAAATCTGCAAACTCCGGGAAATATCAGTTCAGGAAGCCAGGAAGTTGGCTCTGGATACGGATATAAAAAGAACCGCCCTTATAGAGCTGATGTTTAAAGATAAATTTCATCCCTGCCTCTTCGATTTAATCCTTAATTGCAGTACCCTTTCGAAAGAGGAAATCATCTATACAATAATCCAGCTGATGGAAGCGAAGAAGATGTTATGAATCTATTCTATCTTTGCATCTTCCGGAAAATGACCGACCGTGACTATCCAGGAAACATTAAAACCCGGTATAACCATCAGGGACAAAGCCGATTTTGAGGTACTGTTCAAAGCAAGCTACACCAGTCTTTGTGCATATGCCAACACTTTCCTGAGAGACATTGCTGCCTCCGAAGATGTTGTACAGGAGGTGATGTTCAAGGTCTGGACCAGTCGTGATAATCTGGTCGTGACCTCTTCCCTGCAAAGCTATCTTTTCAGGGCAGTCCGTAATAGCTGCCTTAATGTTCTCAAACACCTCGATATCCGCGATCAATACAAAGATCGAAAGGGAACGTTTGGCGCCGATCTTCATTCCGGTGAACAAGATACGGTTGTTTTTTCCGAATTGCAGATGAACATCCGCAGTGCAATTGATCTCCTGCCGACAGAGCGGAAAAAGATTTTCATCCTCAGCAGGTACGAAGGTTTATCGTATCAGCAGATCGCGGAAAAATTGGAGATCTCCATCAAGACAGTAGAAAATCAGATGGGGAAAGCATTACAGTTTCTTCGCAAAGAACTGGCAGAATACCTTCCGTTATTGCTATTACTGTTTGATATTTTCAATGAGAATTGATGAATAAAATACTGAATTACAAATAAAAATAAAGTACCGGATAGGGGGAACCTGACCAAGTGTTGTCATCTCAATAATAAGCGATGAACCAAAACAAAAATCATATTGGGGAACATCTACTTTTACAATACCTCCTTGGAAATCTGGATGAAGCTGAGCGTTGCCGGATTGAAGCATGGTTGAATGAAAGTAAGGAAAACCGGAAGGTGTTTGACCGGCTTGAGAACCTTTGGCTTGAAACGGGGAAACTCTCCCCGCCTCCTGTTGCCGTAGATACCATGGCCGCCTGGAAAAAAATATCGGGGAGAATTGATCAGGCGGAAAAAGAAAAACGGGAAGTGGTGCCCGGACAAATTATTTCTCTTCCATTACTGAAATGGATTTCCGGTATAGCTGCATTGATCGTGATATTGCTTGGCGCCTGGTGGATTTTTAATTATCTGAACAGGCCTGGAATGATTGACCTCAGAGCTGAAAATTCTATTGTCAGGGATACCCTTCCCGATGGGTCGATCGTCGCACTGAATGTCAACACTACGCTTCAATATCCTGACCGGTTCAGTAAGAACATCCGGGAAGTCCACCTATCCGGTGAAGCCTTTTTTAAAGTCTCTCCCGATAGGAACCATCCTTTCATAATCGATGCCGGGATCGCGAAAATTAAGGTAGTCGGTACGACTTTCAACGTGAAAACCTTACCCGGGGCTCCGGTTTATGTCACTGTCAGCGAAGGGATCGTTTTATTATTCCGGGTCGATGAAAAATCGGGTGATACGGTTTCCCAGCTTATTAATGCCGGTCAACAAGGTGTAGTAAGTCTACGCGAGCCGAAACCGCACCTTGAAACCAGGGAGGATCCTGTCTCCCTCTTCTGGCTTGACAGGTCGATGGTTTTTCATGATGCTCCCCTTTCCCAGGTCTTGGAGGCAGTCGCGAAATGCTACCATGTGACCGTCAAAACCAGCACTCCGGCTATTCTCGACTGTCGCCTCACTACGACGTTCTCAGATGAACCGGTCGAGTTAATCCTTAAGATTATTGCCGAGTCATTCAACCTGCAGATCAAGCAGGAAAACCAGACTTATCTGCTTATTGGAAATGGATGTTCAAAATAGAGCGGGAATCCTGTCTCTCCCTGTCCTGATATTGGTATTTTCAACCATATTCTTTTCGGCCGGAGCTCAGGAAAACCATCTCTCGAAAAAAATAACCCTCACACTCAACGCCGTTCCTGTGGAAACAGCCTTATCGGCGATTGCCCGTGAAGGCAGATTTACCTTTTCATACAATGCGGATCTTGTCAGGACGAACCGGTTGGTCGATGTAAAAGCCGAACATACAAGGGTTAAAACGGTGTTGAATAATTTGTTTGGAGAAGCTGTCCGGAACAAAGAGATCGGAGAGCATGTGATCCTGATGCCTGCCCCGGAGAAACGGGAGAAATCTGACATAGAAAAAACTTTATGCAGGATCGAGGGCCGGATTGTGGATAATAAGACCGGGAATCCATTGAAAGAAGCAACCGTATATGCGGTGGAGATGAAGAAATCAAGCCTTACCGATTCAACGGGGACTTACAGCATGACCTATCCGGATAAAAAATTAACTGCCAGCCTCTCCTTTTGTAAATCCGGATATCAGGATACCGTAGTCTTTACAAAATGTATTCCGGGGAATCCAATTAATATCGGCCTTACCCCAAGGGCACGACTGGAAAAACTGCATCCGGCAGCAATCGGGTTGAGAAATCTTTCAGTTGACAGTATCGGTCTTGTTTCCTGGATTGTCCCGGAAAAGGCATTAAAGACATCTGCCAACCTGCGGGTATTTGGTACCAGACCGATCCAGGTTTCCCTGATTCCTTTTATTGGAACAAACTGGATGGACAAGGGTTCCTATACCAATGCGATTTCCTTAAATATTCTAGCAGGGTATAATGGCGGTGTTCATGGTTTTGAGGTCGGAGGACTGCTGAACATCGACCGTTTTAATGTAAGAGGTGTTCAGATCGGCGGATTGGGAAATATCGTCGGAAATACGACCTACGGTCTCCAGGTCGGTGGACTTTTTAATATTAACCTGGGAACCCTCGCCGGTGTCCAGGTGGGAGGGATCTTCAACATGCTTTCCGATACCCTCAATGGCGTCCAGATCTCAGGACTTGGTAACTGGAACAGTGGTGTTATGCATGGGACACAGATCTCAGGATTGTTCAACTTCTCAAACCGTAAAGTGGACGGTGCACAGCTTGCAGGCTTTCTGAATATAACACCCGAAAATGTCAATAAACTCCAGGTTGCCGGGTTCATGAACTACGCGAAAATCAACCGTGGAACTCAGGTAGCCGGATTTATAAATATCTCTTTGGAGACCAATGCAGGAGCCCAAATTGCAGGATTTTTCAACTATGGAGGCACGCTCAGGGGTTTTCAATTAGGATTCCTGAATGTGGTTGATAGTCTCGAATCCGGATTGCCTTTCGGATTTTTCAGCGTTGTCGGACGGGGAGGATATTTCCGGATTGAAATCTCAGGAAATGAGGTTTTTTACGGTAACTTCGCACTCAAATCGGGAGTCCGATACTTTTATAACATCCTGACCATTGGCGCCGGAATGGACTGGCTCGTGAACGTCGGATATGGAATAGGTTCCGGGTTTAAACTAAGTAAAAACCTCTCCCTAACCATTGAGCTGACATCGGCAGCAGTTTTTACAACTACACCCCAGGTAAGTTATCATGGTCTATTGTCAAGGTTGGTTCCGACGCTGGATATCCGGATATGGAGGCGATTTTCCGTGTTCTTCGGTCCGGCAGCAAATCTCTACTGGTTCAATAATGGAAATGTCAACCGGCTCAGTGGCATCGCCCCTTACATCATCTGGCAACATCCTGACCCGGTGACGGGTCCTCATACCTTGCAACTATGGGTAGGGGGATCAGCCGGTTTCAGGTTCTGATCATTTGGATTTTATAATTCCAATTACCTTATTTAAGATTTTTTTATCTCTGTGAATAGGGGATACCGGGTTTTGCATTGTCATTTGAGAAAACGCTTTAAATCCATTCATATGAAAAAAATCTCTTTTGTACTGGCAATTTTTCCCATTACTTTATTGATCGTCTCCTGCGAAAAGATCAAGGGGAAAGGTGATGTGATCACCGAAAACCGGACAGTTACCGGATATTCCGGGATAGGACTCTGCCTCTCGGGTACTGTTTATTATAAACAGGATTCCGTTTATTCGCTGCAGATCATTGCACAGCAAAACATCCTCGACAGACTTGTGACCGAAGTAGAAGGAAATACCCTTATCATCAAGATGAAACCCCATGTTATTCTTGGTGCCCACGACCCGATCCGGATTTATGTCACAGCGCCCGATGTATCTTCCCTGGATGTAAGTGGTTCCGGAGATTTCTACACCGAAAACAACTGGCTGGGCGGAGATATTACTGCCGATATCAGCGGTAGCGGTAGTATCAATATTGCTTATCTCGAAGCAAACCGGTTTTCGGCGAAGGTCAGCGGTAGCGGTAGTATCAATATTGCTTATCTCGAAGCAAACCGGTTTTCGGCGAAGGTAAGCGGTAGTGGCAGTATCAGGACGCTTGGAGGGAAAGTGACCGAGGAAGACCTGAAGATCAGCGGCAGCGGTGATATCGACCAGCAAAATGTAGTTTGTGACAACGTCTACACCTCTACCAGCGGTTCAGGTGAAACTTACGTGAACGCACAGAAATGGCTCGATGTGAACATCTCCGGCAGCGGGGATGTTTATTATTATGGAAACCCGACCATCGAGGTACGTATTTCCGGTTCAGGTTCTTTGAAAAAACTGTAAGCCCGGTTGCTTATGAAGAATTCACGATTAAACCTTGTATTACTCGCATTGCTATTCCCGGTTTTTTCTGTTTTCGCCCAAGTCCCGGTACAGGTTGTCAGAGGAAAAGTTATTGATGCAGATGGAAAGACAGGGCTGCCAGGAGCCAATGTGATCCTCGTCGGTTCGGATCCTCTGATAGGCATTACAACTGACGCCGGCGGTTCCTTCCGGATGGAAAAAGTTCCGGTTGGCCGTCATTCTTTTGGAATCAGTTTCATGGGATATAAAAGTGTGGTTATCCCTGAAATCCTGGTAAGTACCGGGAAAGAAACGGTTCTCACCGTCACTCTCGAAGAGAATGTTATCACCTCTAAAGAAGTTGAGATAAAAGCATCAGTAAAAAAGGACCAGGCAATCAATCCGATGGCCATGGTTAGCGCCCGTTCTTTTAATGTGGAAGAGAGCAGGCGATATGCCGGATCGGCCGATGATCCGCTTCGGGCAGCATCCAATTTTGCCGGAGTGGCGAGTAGCGCCGACATCAATTCCAACCAGATCGTCATCCGCGGGAACTCACCGAGAGGTGTCCTCTGGCGGGTCGATGGAGTGGATATCCCAAACCCGAACCACTATGCCTATGTTGGAAATTCCGGCGGAGGGATCACCATGTTCAGCAGCCAGGTACTGAATAACTCGGACTTTTATACGGCGGCTTTTCCTGCACAATATGGTAATGCGCTATCCGGGGTTTTTGATATGCGGTTCCGGACAGGGAATAACGAACATCGTGAGTATGCTGTTCAGGCCGGGATACAGGGATTAGAAGTTGCAGCAGAAGGTCCCTTTTCAAAGAAAAGCGGTTCCTCTTATCTATTCAATTACCGTTATTCCATTCTGGCATTTCTCCAGCTTATCGATCCCTCGATGAAGAACAAGATCCCCCAATATCAGGATCTCTCGTTCAAGCTCCATTTTCCGACAAAAAGGGCAGGTACGTTTTCACTTGTCGGGATCGGCGGGATCTCGCGATCGAGCGGTGTCTCCATCGAAGATACTACGCAATGGAAAAAACTGGAAGACCGTACCCAATCGACGCTCAATAACAACATGGGCGCGGTTGCCCTGATCCATACGATCGGCCTGGCAAGAAAAACCCTGCTGAATTCGTACCTCTCGGCAACCTACAACGATATCTTTTATGAAAATTACCTTATGACTCCTCAAATGGAGTTGCAGCCCCAGCAATACATTTTTCATAAAAACTATCGCTTTACAGCAAGCATCAACCTGAACCATAAGTTTAGCCCGCGTCATACCAATCGCACGGGGGTTAATTATACACGCCTCTTTTATAATATCGATATCCGGGCTATTAACCCGTTTACCGGCATTTATTCACAGTTCGACAAAGGATCGGGAAATACCGACCTGGTACAGGCCTATTCCGAATCGAAAATTGATCTCTCCGACCGTTTTCATCTCTCCGGAGGGATACATGTGCAATACTTTCTGTTGAATCACCACTTGTCTGTTGAGCCACGACTCGCTTTCCGCTGGCAGATAAGCGATAAACATGCAGTGAGTTGTGGTTACGGTCTTCATTCACAGGCCGAGGATGCCGGGGTTTACCTGGCTGAAACCAATAATCTGAATGGAAATGAACTGAAGATTCAACCCAACCGGGGCCTCGATTTCAGTAAGGCCCATCATATCGTACTTGGTTATGACTTTTCCATAAAACCCGACTTGCGGTTCAGGACCGAGGTGTATGCCCAATTCCTTTATAAAATTCCCGTCATGCCGGGAAGTTATTACTCGCTGATCAACAGCAACGGTGGGTATTATAACGATACCCTGGTGAATGACGGTACTGGGCGAAACCTGGGTATCGATATTACTTTCGAAAAATTCCTGACTAAACAATACTATTATCTGGTTACGGTATCTCTTTTCACTTCGAAGTACAAAGGAGGAGATGGGATAGAACGTAATACGCGTTATAATTCCGGTTATGTGGTCAATCTGCTCGGGGGTAAAGAGTGGACGGTCAGGAAAAAGAACCTCTTTGGTGTTAATATAAAAGCTACTCTAACGGGTGGGGAATATTATGTACCGATCGACCTGCAGGAGTCCATCCAGCAACACCGGGAAATCCCCGACGAAACTAATGCGTACCGGTCACAGTTACCTGCCTTCTACTATTTTGACTTGACGCTGACCTACCGTACCAATCACCGGAAGTTCGCGGGTACCTGGGCCATCCAGATGAAAAACCTGCTCAACCAGAAACCGGTGACCGGTTATGTTTACAACGATTTTACCCAAAGTATTGAAGAAGTGCGCTCGATGGGCATAATTCCATTCATAAGCTATAAGGTGGAGTTCTGAGAATCTTCGGATAATTCTTCATTGCTTCCGGTCACTGACTGTGGTCATGACTATTAATTCCGAAAATCGGAATAAAATTTTACGGTTTTTTTACCAGGGAAATTTGATTTTATTATTTTATGTTTGAAACCTGAAAAATTCCTTCATATGAAAAGAGCAATTCTTTTTACCATTTGTAATCTCCTCCTTCTTTCCACTGGCCTTTTGAAATCACAGACTTTTCTGAACACTTCAATACTACCATACCAAACAAACGCTTCCCCGGTATTCGGAAAGGATATTGTAATACATGACATGCCGGACAGGGACCAACGGAATATTGCGATTTGTTCAGCATTTAATGGATGGCTCTATGGGGTCCATTCTTATTTAGATGGAGATTTAAATTATATTTCTTTTATAAGATCAGTTGATGAGGGCTTAACATGGGAGATAATAAATGAAGGATCAAGCTTCGGTGGATATCTGACCTTACGATATGATATTATAGTATGTGGGAACAATTTAACCGATATGAGGATTTTTTTATCACAGGTAGCAATGGATACAATAAGCTATGAAAAATTTGGCGTCCTCTTTAATGGTCGTTATTTTGCCGAACCCTTTGCGCCCGACACATATCTATTTGGGGATGCGGTTGGTTGGTATAAGGACGTAGCTATGGCATATGATAAGAATTTTCCAGCCACTAACTCAAATCCATTCAGCATTGCTATTCTTTATTCAAAAACTGGTATCAAAGATTCACTAATTTTTCATTATTCAGAAAATGGAGGTCAATCGTTCGACAACCGAAGAGTTGTGACCGTTTCCAACCATAAAATCGAAAAGGTTGCCCTTGCTTTCGGAAGATCGGCTTCATATCCTGAAGGAAGATATTTTGCCGCATGGGAGGAGAAAGATACTCCTAATGCCACTACCGGCCATATTTATACTGCCCATACCGAACCATATTTCAACAGTCCGTTCACAACACCAGTTTGCCTCGACAGCCTGGACTCTTATTATATAAACAGGGGCAGAAATCCGGTCATTGCATGCCAGATGAGCAATAATGACAATAACTATGGAAATTTAACTGAAGTTGTGCTGTTCGAAAGATATGTTCCTAGTCTTGCGAAGTACGATATTGCAGGGTTTTATAACACTCAGGCGACGACCTCAAATCAATTCCAGAAATTTTCAATCTCATCATCCCAGGACAATAAACTTCAACCGGACATCAACTTTAATTCATACAAATCTGAATTCATGGTAACCTACTTTGATTCTACCACTCGCAAACTCCCCTTTTTGACTCATGACATTAACATGACAAATCCGGATTCGTGGACAGTTGTCTCTTCATGTTATAACGATAGTACCAATATTATAAAACCATGGCCTAAAGTTGAACTTAGCCAATCAAAGCAGGATGGTTTTAATGTCTGGACCCAGGAACGGTCAACAGGGAATGGAATGTCGATGTTTGATGCTACTTATAGTACTTATACGGGGTTGGAAGGGAAAATAAATGAAAATAGTGAAATATCAATCAGAGCATTCCCAAATCCATGTGATAATAAGATAACGATGTTTTTTAATCTTAAGAAAGCTGAAAAAATAAGTATAAGATTATTTAATACTGCAGGACTATGCATTGGAACAGTAACAGATAATTTTTTCTCAGAAGGGAAGCACTTTATTAACTATGATACTTCGAAATTACCCCAATCAACTTATTATTTTATACTGTCAACTGATAAATATTCATTAAAGCCAGGAAAAATTACCATTATAAGATAACTTTTTAATAATGATTCTGACCGAAAATTATAAAAATTAAAGTAAAATAATTTGATCATGAAAAATAAAATAAATTCAATTTTATTATGTGTTTTTTGGGTTGTCTTTTTGAACTATGGATGTTTGCCTTTTGCAAATGCCCAATTCCTAATTAAAGACGCATCAGGTACGATTTCGAATATGTATGAATTTGGAACAAATGCCTCATCTAGAATAGGTCTTGGATTTTACCCCGCCCCCTCAAATCTAAGAGCAAAATTTCATATATATGCTGACATAACTAGCTATCCCGCATTCAAAATTGAAGCATATAATGTTGAGAATTCAGTCTCGTTGCCAGTGGGATTACTTGAAAGTTTTGTCACACACGGTTCTCAAAAATATGGAATTTATCAAACATCAGAGCAAAGAATCACTCTTAAGAATTACTTCCAAGATCCAGTTGGCGTTGGTATAGAAATCCCTCGCTACAAATTAGACGTCAACGGTGAAATAGGTTGTAATTCGATTTTGAACTTCTTGGGTTCGGGAACAGGCATCACAATTACCAGTAGCAGCTTACTAAATCCACCTTTTACATTTACTTATAATTATTTGTCGAATCCTAATCCGCCTCCATATTTTCCCTTATCATTACACTATTGGGGTGCAGAAATCGGGGGTAGGTTGGAATGTGACACTTTTCTTTTACGGAGAGATCCCGGCTTAGGAAAGATACTAGTGAGCGATGAGTATGGGAGTGGGAGTTGGATGGATGCTTCTCTTTTACATGACGATGATTGGCTTGTTACTCTAACTAAAGAGGGTGGATTACCAGAACCTCATTCTATTTATTTAAACACAGATAAATACCAGAGTGTCCTTATAGGAACTGATATCCCCCAAAGAGGGTATCTGCTTGCGGTAACTGGAAAAATCCTTTGCGAAGAGCTAAAGGTCAAACTCGTGACAGATTGGCCCGATTATGTTTTTGAAAAAAACCATGATATTCCTTCCTTGAAAGATGTAGAAAAATTCATTATTGAAAACAAACATTTACCCGATGTACCCACGGCAAAAGAGGTTAATGAAAAAGGTATCAATATCGGGGAAATGAATGCCATACTTCTGAAAAAGGTTGAAGAGCTGACAGTCTATATCATCGCGATGCAAAAGGAAATGGAACAACTTAAGGCAAAAATATCAGGTCGTTAATTTCATCTCTCTTTAGTATGAAAAAATATACGCTCCTAAAATCTGGTGTTATTCTGGTTATAGCGCTTTCGTTGAATAGATACTCTTATACCCAGGTAGTTTTCTCAGACTGGATGGTAGGAGCCGGAACAATGGGTTGGGATATCGTCAACGATATTGCCTGCGATGCTTCGGGCAATATCTATATTACGGGAAGCAATACCGACACAGTCAGTAAATCCAAGACGGTCAGTATCGCAACCAATATGAGAAAATGTATGTTCATTGCCAAATATGATAGCGCCGGGAAACTATTATGGAATAAAAATATTTTAAAACCAAGTTCCGGTTTTGGAAGCCTTATTTCAATAGTAAAACCAGATCAGATAATCCTTGCGGGGGGAACCGAAACAGAGAAAAGAGATAATAAAACGCAACCAGGGAAATTTGACTTTTTCATTTCATCCCTTGATTCGACCGGTAAAATCAATTGGAAACAAAATTTTACCGGATTCAGGAACGATTTTCTTACATCAATGTTAATAGATACCCTGAGAGAAGAGATCATCGTTATCGGATATTTTCACGATACACTAAGCATCAGCGGCAAGACCTTTATTACAAAGGGGAAGTCCGACGGGTTTCTGTTGCGGCTCGATATGAATGGAACCTTTAAAGATGCTCAGATTATCGGGGGGAAAGGTGATGATTATCTAAGTTGTATTACGACGAATACATACGGAGACCTATTCGCTGCAGGAACGTTTCAACGAAAAATTCAATTTGCTAAAAACAAATCACTGGAACTTTCGAATCCACATCAGGTAGCACTTTTTCTGACAAAGTATAATCATGCGGGAGACTTTATTTCTACTAAACAACTTATTACCGGAAAGAAACTAAAGGTAAACGCTATTTTATGCCAGGATAACCTCTGTTTTGTTGCCGGAAGCTTCAGTGATGACATTACGATAAATAACCAGGTTCTCCATTCTAACGGCAGCGATGATATCTTCCTGCTTTGCCTTGACTCGGGTTTGCAGGTAAAATGGTATAAACAGATAGGAGGGACCAGAAAAGACCGTACAGCGGGAATTATTAATACCGGTAAAGAGATCATCCTTACCGGGTCATTTTGTTCGGAAATAAAAGTAGATCAAAAAAAACTCACACTTTCCGGACTTGGCAGTGACCTGTTTCTTATGGCTGTTGATACCACCGGCACTTTGAAATGGTTACGGAATGCCGGTGGCGATGCCGACGATTACCCTACCTGTATGACTTATGGGCCTAGTAATTGTATATATGTTGCGGGTTCATTCCGGAAATCATTCAACCTCAACGGAAAAACAATTCAATCGAACGGAGAAGAAGATCTCTTTATCTGCCGTCTCGAAAATTGTCGCATCCTGGCTCCTGTTTTCAAAGAACCTGAATCTTTTTGTCAAGGAAATCAACTAAAACTGGATGCAGGGGAAGGATTTATCTCTTATAACTGGGAAAACGGCCTCAGCGCCGAACAGACCTTTATTGTTGACCTGGGCGGAAATTATTCGCTGGAACTATTTGCCGGGAATGGATGCTTTATTTACGATACAATCAAGGTTATCGATGTTGCTCTTCCCTCAATCGATCTTGGTAACGATACCACTATTACCGATACATCCTGTATCATTTTGCACGCAGATTCAAATTTTGCCCGTTATCTGTGGAATAATGGCATCACAAAACCTGAAAACAAGATTAAAGGAACAGAACTAAATGAGGGAACCAATCTGGTAAAACTTACGGTTACCAACGATAAAGGGTGTGTTGGCGATGATGACATCGTAATAACCATGATCAGGACAAATAAGATCCAGTTTTCAGAAATCGTTTCCGGAAGCTGTGTGCTCTTTCCCAACCCCACCCAGGAAATGTTCACTGTCTCTTTTACACTTTCTTATGAATCCCTGAGCCTTGTGGTTTACGACCCGATGGGGAAGGATGTCTTTACCAGGATAGTAACAAATTATGTTAAAAACACTCCCCTGGAGTTTTCCTTTGGAGCCATGCCGAAAGGATTATACACCTTATATATTGAAACAGAGCTTGGGAATGCAACAAAGAAAATAATTCTTGATTAACTCAAATCCTTTTACGATGCAGCGTATGCATGTAATGAAATTCTTAAAAAAAGCCGGTATTTGCATCTACCGCTGCTCCCCGCTGACCGGCTTTTTCCTGATTACAGGATTACTCCCGGCTAAGGCCCAATATCCCTATATCATTGAGATGTCGCAAATGATGATCGGCAATGCGACAATTGTGGCTAAACAGGAGGTCGTTCACAAACCCGGGTTTTGGGCAAAAACAGGGTTGGAGTATCGTGCTTATATTGATCCAAATTTCACAGGGAATGGAACTAATTACGATCCTCCACCAGAACCCGGACCAATTGCTATTACACCTACATCAGATAAAAATTACATCATTGAATACACACCGCAGGTAGCAAATTTTAATCCCGGTTCTTCGCATACCTGTAATCAGGTTATTATTGATATTAAATATTATGATGGATTAGGTCGTGAATTACAGGATATTGCCGTGATGGGAAGTCCGGAACAGAATGATATCATTAAACCACATACTTATGATGTATATGGTCGTGAGGATAAAGAATATATTTCATATGAATTATTAACACAGCAAACCGGGCAATTTGATGAAGATTATGCCGTCAATCAGGTTAATTTCATTAAAAATATATTCGGTGAGATAAATAAGGATTTTGGTTTTTCCCAGAATGGATATGAGCCATCACCACTTAATAGGGTAATTAATCAATCTGCCCCCGGATTTGCCTGGGCATTTAATCCCCAGAATCCCAACCAGGAACATGTTGTTGTAATGGATTATCTGGTTAATGAGTCTGATGTTACCGGATGGAGAATGGAAAATAACTCATTTTCTGAGATTACATATGAGGCTGGGCAGTTATTTGTTAATATCACCATGAATGAAAACAAAGGGTTTAACCAGTCGGTCACAAAAGAATATAAAAATAAAACCGGACAAGTTGTACTTGTCGAAAACCAAAACGGGAGTACATGGTATCAGACCCGTTACATCTATGATGATTTTGGATTATTACGTTGCGTTGTTCCTCCCAAAGCTTCAGGACCATCTGTTACTCCTGAGAACTGGTATCTTTGCTACTATTATAACTATGACGAACGTCACCGGCTGATCGAGAAAAAACTTCCTGAAGCAGGATGGCAATTCATGGTTTATGATAAACGCGACCGGCTCGTGATGAGTCAGGATGCAAAAATGAGAACAGAAGATCAGAAAAACTGGCTGTTATATTGTTATGACAATTTAAACAGGCAGGTCATGACCGGAATTTACCATCATTCCTCTGCCATGAATCGTTTACAGATGCAGGACCATTATAATAACTATGTGACAAACCTGAATGAAAACATCAATGGCAATTATAATGATACAGATCATGGTTACACACGGAATGTGTTCTCAGCACTATGCACTTCTGACTGTTTCTTTGAAGTTCATACCGTAACATATTATGATAATTATCTGTTTGCCCCTGAAACATTTGCTTTTGATCCCACCAACGGAATCGTTCCGGAAACGGAAAAACTGGCAAATGTTAGAAATTTGCCCACGGGAACCAAAGTGAAAGTTTTGGGACAGGAATCAAACATGAAGAGCTGGATGCTCAATGTAAAATATTATGATGATAATTACCGGATTATCCAAACAATAGCTGATAACGCTTGCTTTGTCGGACGTGATATATTGACCAATAAATACTTCTTCAACGGGAAACCGGAAATTCAGAAAACCAGTCATACTGCTTTTGCCGGGAATATAAATTATCTTGAAAAATTTGTTTACGATCACCGGGGAAGATTGCTGGAGCACACCCTGGAAGGGTTACCCGATCAGTCAAAAGTTATGTTAACATCCATGCATTACAATCCTACCGGCCAAATATCAAGAAAACAAGTTCACTCCGAGGCATACGGTGGAAGTTATTATCCGTTTATACAGAAAACCGATTATCTTTACAACATCCGCGGATGGCTTTCTTCGATAAACGATCCAGAGAATACCGTTACTGAAAACGATATTTTTGCCATGAAATTACGGTATAACGAAGACCTGAATTCCGTTACCGGCCAGCTTCAATATAACGGTAATATTTCAACCATGGAGTGGGCAACTAACAGACCTGACGAGAGATTTGCATATGGTTTTACCTACGACGCGTTGAACCGGCTTTCCGGAGGAGAATTTTATCGGAATTTAATTGGCGCCTATTCACACGACGGATCTTATGATGAGGATGGTATTACCTATGATGAGAATGGAAATATTATGAACCTGAACCGTTACGCAAACGACATCACTCCGATCGACATTCTGACATACTATTACAAGAGTAACAGAAACCAGTTAAATTACATCTATGATCCGACGGGAGACGTAGCCGGCGTTATGGATTACCCGGGGAATACTTCAAATTCGCAAAGTTTTTTTTATGATGCAAATGGTAACATGACTATTTCGGTTGATAAAGGAATAAATACCACCATACTTTACAACTATCTTAATAAACCCGAATTGCTTGATTTCGGTAACGGAGAAAAGATCAGGTATATTTACGATGGCTCAGGAAACAAACTTGCCAAAATAGTAATTGATGGGGATGCTTTACCGGAGAGTTCCCTGATATATGCCGGGAACTTTATATACGATTTAAACGGGAACTTGCAATACATCCTGACAGATGAAGGACGGTTGGTTCCTGACAACCATACCTTCCGCTTCGAATATTTCATGAAAGACCACCTGGGCAACACCCGGGCCACCTATGCCCAGGCAGCGCCCGGCCTTCCCCAGGTTGCCGAATACATACATTACTATCCCTTCGGTATGCAGATGGAAGCCCTCTGTTATAATTCCGGCGCCGACATTGCAAACAACTATTTATACAGCGGAAAAGAGTTACAACCGGATTACAATTTGCAGTGGTATGATTACGGCGCCCGGTTCTACGACCCTCAGTTAGGGAGATGGCATAGTCTTGATCCGTTGGCTGAAAAATATTTTTTATTATCACCTTATAATTTTACATTAAATAATCCATTAAGGTTTATTGATCCAAATGGGGAAGGAGTTGATGAAATTGTTAAAAGGAATAAAAATGGTTCTACTAGTATAACATATCAGGCCACAATAAAAGTTCAAAATTCCGCAGGCTTAACAACAAAGGACTTGGTAAATCAAGCAATGAGTATTGCTAAACAAATAGAATCAAGCTATCAGGGATACGATTCAAAAACCAAAACAAGCTACTTAACCAGCGTGACATTGGATTTTACCAGTAAAATCAATAAAAACACAGATTTTTATATAGATTTCGTAAAAAACGTCTCTAATCAAGATGGCACACAAAGTAACGCTACTGGATCGGTTTCAGAGATAGGCAATACAGAATCAAATAGAATGCAAGTCATGGCTGTTGGTTATTCTCCGTCCAAATGGTTTGATACTCAAGAAATAACAGATATTTCAAGGACTGGTTCACATGAATACGGTCACACAATAGGATTAACCCACCCAGCAGAAGGTTCAAACTATTCAACAGATGGAACTTATCTGGAGCCAAATAATCTAATGAGACAATCCCAGGAAGGAATAGGTGGTAGATATATAAATGCGAATCAATTAAATAAAGTACCTCAGACTATTCAGCAAAGCAAGTCTGAAAAAGAACGAGCCAGAATTAATGCGATTAACAGACTTAATCAAGCTGGTTTAGGGAAATAAGTGTATTAGCCCAAAGGTAAAATGTTATGAAAAGAATATTGTGCTTCATGATTCTACTTTTATGTTTTTTCTATGCATGTCACAATACCCAGAAAGAAGAAAGAAAATCCTTATACAACGTTTCAATAAAGTACATTGATGATGGACAGTGTACTTTGAATATTGATACAGTTTTTTTGTTTTTTGAGGGAGATTTTAATAAAGACACGATAGATATCCTTCTTAATCATGAAATTTTTTTAAGGGAGATTATATCAACTGAACCTTCGACTGGATTAGCAAAAGAAGTTAAGATACCAAATGCAAGTGAAATAGCATCAATAGAAATAGGGATTAATATGGGTAGATTAGCTAAAGTCGAAATTGATAAAGGGATTAGAATACTCGGAGTAGGGTTCTCCTTGGATAATTTACGCATATCGGTATATTCAAAATTCCCTAGATATTATTAATCTGTTACCCCATCCTCTCTCATTTTATGTTGCAATTATTCAATTCTTTCGATCACTGATAATGCCGACCAGTCTGATTTTTTTCAATTGAATGATCCGATCCAGTTACACTACCAGTTGTTTCTGGACATTATCTTTAAACAGGAACGCATCCAGAAATTCTTTCGCCAGTTTTTTCTTATCCCCCGGTAGTTTTTCTGCTTTTTTAAATTGAATGAGCAGTTCGGTAATTTTTAATATCCTATAAAGCCATTATTTTTTTATAGTTATATAAAACCGTCAACGTCAGGCAAAATCTGGCGTTGCTGTTAATCCGTGAGGGGGCCGAAGCCCCCTTTAATTGCGGAGGGAGAGGGAATCGAACCCTCATGTCCTTTTAGGACAGCCTCTGATTATCAGTCAGGCACCTTACCGCTCGGTCATCCCAGGCAAAGCCGTTGAGACGCTTTCCCTGGGATGAAAATATTTTCAAGGATCCTTTCTATGGTCTGCCATATGAACCGGTTCCGGCGTGGCACTCGCAGCAAAGGATCTCGCAATTGGAAGCAATGTCGGGGCCTCCTGCGGTAACATGATGCGCTTCCCAACATCCGCGCTGGCCTGTTTGCTACGGTTCGCCTCTACAAGTTGCTTATTGGATCTTGTGTAAGTGTGACCATGATTTGTTCTTCTGCATTCGCAGAAACCGCCGGATCTTCTCCAAGGTTCCTGAACTATAGATTCCGGTAGGTAATTACAATTAATTCCGAAAATCGGAAACAATTATTACGGTTTTTTTACACAGATAAAATGAAATTTATATATTAAGTTTGGAAACAATCAAGAAAATCATCAATACATGAAAAAAAAGTTCATTTCAACAATTTATGTTATTCTCCCATACTTACTATTCGCACAATTTGACGGTTATATTCCGACCGGCAATCCAATTACTCCTATTACTTACTCGTTCCTAAAGTATGGAGAGAATCCGGTGAATGAGTATAATGGAATTCCGGAGATTAAAATTCCTATATATACTATCGATGCTGGTTCTATAAAATTTCCTATAGAGTTGAAATACCATGCAGGAGGTATAAAGGTAGCTGAAGAAGCAAGTTGGGTTGGATTAGGATGGGATCTGGATTTTGGGAATATTACTCAAATTGTTAATGATCGTGATGATCTTGGAGATTATACAAAAGAACTGCCTGATTACTTAGGATACTATACTCCATATGAATATCCAATGGAATATAAATATCCGTTGTCAGAACCAAATAATCCTAATGGGGGTTGGCCTAAAAAAATTCCAATGTCTCAAACTAATCCCACACATTCAATTGTCTGGTATACAGATTACTATGTACCAATTGATACCGTCCGTTATCAAAAACGAGAATTATTTAATGCATATGGTTGGACAAGTGCGGATTTGGTTGATTCTGAACCGGATGTTTTCAAGGCAAACTTTAATGGTAATTATATTGAATTTATCCTGGATTTTCCTTCAAATACTGCAACTTCAAGAATTGTCTTAAACAACAAAGGATACAAAATAAATCAAACATATCCTTCGGAAGAATTTACGGGATGGGAAATTACCTCACCGGATGGAATTAAATACACTTTCAATTACGTAACCGAAATATATTCAAAAAAATCACAAATGAAATACTTTGAAGCCTATTTTACAAAACAGCCTGTACATCCAGAAATAAGAAGCAGAACATGGCATTTGTCAAAAATCACAGGAATAGATGGAAGGGAAATAATCCTTAACTGGAATTCTACTGAACCTGTTTATCAATTCCCTTCCTTCTCACAAACATATAAATACTTTCAAACTGGGAATTATCAAAATCAGGCATGTGGTTGGAATGCGTATATTAGAGATGCTGATAATTGCTATCCGGGCAGTGCTAATGGATGCAGTGCATCATTTGATATGTTACCACCAAACCAAACCTTAGGAGATGTAGGATTTTCATCAATTCAATATGAACCATCAAGACTATACTATATTGATACAATATTTTTCCCCTTGGGAGAGGTTATTTTTTATACTTCTACAAGATTAAATGATCTAAAGGAAAATAAAAAACTTGATGCGATAGAAATTAAAAATAATATAAATCAGATAGTTAAAAGGTTTGATTTTGCTTTTGATTATTTTATTGGAATTAACAATGGCAAAGGGTTCAATACTGAACCTGGTCTGCAAACAATGGGAATAAAAACTGAAGATGAAAAACTGTTAAGATTAAAATTAACTGAATTGACTGAATTTGGTATGCCACCGTATCACTTTGTATATAATGATACCATTCTTCCTTCAAAATGTTCATATGCTGTTGATTATTGGGGATTTTATAATGGAAAAACCGAAAATATATCCTTAATACCTAATCCTGTTGATCTGGGGATTCCTCCTTCTCAGATTCCAGAAAATGGGAATGACCATAAATCGGATTTAACATATATTAAGGCCGCAACACTTGAAACGATATACTACCCGACGGGTGGTTATACTCACTATGATTATGAACTTAATACTTTCAGACCAAGCTGCAATATCAATGAAGGAAACGGTATCCGTATCAAGTCAGTAACCAATTATGAAGACGGATCCATTATAAATAAAACAAATTATACTTACGAGGATGGTATTTCTCTTTCTCGTCTTAATTTTAAAACTGGTGATTCGTATACAAGAGCTAATGTTGGACCTACTACTTCATTTCTAAACGTAAGTTGCAGGATATTATCAAGTTCAAATTTTTATTCTTCATCGTTACTTGGCTCTGGAAATAGTGTAGGGTATACCAAAGTAATTACAGAACAAGTAGATATAAATGGAAATATTAATGGCAAAACAATTCGTGAGTTTTATAACTATCCTGACATTGGATATGATTGGTTTCCAGAAAGAAATTTTAATCTACCCCTGATAAAAAACTTCTACTTTCCGTCAAATGGATTGTTGCGGCGTGAAGAAATATGGCAAAAAGAAGGTTATCCGATCAGAATTGTAGAAAATAAATATTCATTCCATATCTCGCCGGTTTATTATGGTGTAATGATTGGTTTTAATCGTTTATACGCAGTTGGATATCCTAATGAGGGAAATTGTATTATTGGTACCTGGGAACAAGATTATTGTGGTTATTATCCTATCTTTTCCGGATGGAACTCATTAGATTCAACTATAGTAACAAATTATCAGAACCCCAGTCTTTCAATTATTGTTCGTACTGCTAATTTTTATGATGGAATGAACAACATAAGTGTTTCCAGAACCACAACCAGTGGACAAGAAAATATTGAAGAAGATTATTATTATCCATATACAACACCCGTTTCTTCCGAACCATATATGACAAATCTTTTTGATCAAAATCGTATTAATCATCCTGTGAAGATTAAGAAATTAAAAGTATTAAATGGTACTTCAAAGTCACTTTCATCGATCCACGAATTATATGGTTTGTTTGGATCTCAAATCTGGATGAAAACGCATGAAACAGAATTATATAACGATAATTCATCTAACTCATCATTACAAAAAGTAGAAATAGAACATGATCCTCAAAATAACGGAAACGTCATTGAGTATAACAAGCAGGATGATATTAAGATTAGTTATGTTTGGGGATATAATAGTATGTATCAAATCGTTAAGGGAGAAAATATGGACTATAATACTTTGCTTTCAGCGGTTAATACTGCTACCTTTGATCTTCCGGCATTGCTTAACGTTATTGGAGATATGACGAATGATACTCAAAAAGCGATTTGGAAAAATTTCAACGTTGCATTGCGTTCAAATCCTTCGCTCTCAAATTCTCTGGTTACTACTTATACTTACAAACCATTGGTTGGTATAACTTCCTCTACTGATCCTGCAGGAATTATAACTTATTACGAATATGATAGTTACAATCGTTTATCGTTGATCAGGGATAACGACGACAACATCCTTAAAAAATACGACTATCATTATGCCACCCAAACAAATAAATAATTAAATATCCAAACACGTTTTGTTTCCCTAAATTATTAACTTTGGATTTTTGATTTTTATCCTTACGTGGTCAATGTATTTATAATCGACGATCACCCCACAATAATCGAAGGATTGGCATTTTCAATTTCCGTACGGGAGGACCAGTATTGTCTGGTTGGATCCTCTTTGACAATTAAAGATGCATTGCTGAAATTATCCACCCTTACAGTGCATGTGATCATACTTGACCTCTATCTTGGCAATGATTCGCCTGAATGTAATTTACAATTGCTTCGGACAGTATACCCCAAAGTTCCTGTCTTAATCTATTCAGCTGAAGAGTCCACCCTTTGGAAATACAGAATGTTCAGAGCCGGTGCAAACGCATACCTGAGTAAATGCTCTCAGAATGACACTATTATCTCTACAATCCATGAGATTTTAGATGGATCGGTATTATTGACCGACGATGTGAAAGATATTCTTGAACCACAACCAGATCACGGGAAATCGGATACCTTCACAGCTGAAGAGGTTGAAATAAGTAATAATCTTGCATTTGGACTTACTCTTAAGGAAATCGCAACTAAATCAGGGAAATCACTCTCTTCAATAGAAAAAAAGTTCAAGACATTACGTTGTAAAACCAATGCCAATTCCAATGCCGACCTAATACGGATTTTGATTCAGCGGAAGTTAATTCCAATATCAAATTATCATGACCCTTACCCGCACCCTGGAAGGCTCAAGGCCGAAGCCGGTTGCCTTTAAAATAGTAAATGCAAAAGAATTTTCCATATAAAAAAAGTCGTCTTAGTAGGCGACTTCCTTTTATTCGTGGGAGTTGAGGGATTCGAACCCCCGACCCTCTGCTTGTAAGGCAGATGCTCTGAACCAACTGAGCTAAACTCCCGGAATGAGGGCGCAAAGATAGACTTTTTTTCTAAACCCCAATTCGAAATTATTTTGGAAGGAGACCGAAAAGCTTGCGGACGGTCCGGTGAAATTTGTGGATTCCTTTCACAGGTTCAAGCCACATAAAAATACATTCGCGGGTAACCAGTTTTACCGGCTTATCCTTCAGAAAATCCAGCGCTTCCTTTGTCTCGGAATACTGCTGTATCCAAAAATTTTCAATGCCTTTTGCAACGGCTTCCCTGACGGTATCCAGGGTCTGGATTTTTGGGGTTATCACCAATAAATGTCTGACCTCAGCCGGGAGGTCATTAACCGCTTTAAAGCACTTGTCACCATTAATCTGATCGATATTCGGGTTGATCGGATAAACTTCAAACCCCCGGTCCTTTAACTCTTTATAGACCATGTTCCCGAATTTTTTCGGATCCCTTGAAACACCGGCAAGAGCCAATTTTTTCGGCTCCAGAAACTGATTAATGTATTGTTTACTTGTCTTCATAATTTTTTATTTTTGGTAGAAAGGTTGAATCGTTCGGGATGACGGGCGACTTTATCGCGATAATATTCCTGTATTATTTTAAGATCTTTTTCATAATCACCTGTCGGAGTTAAGATGGGCCCAATTCCGCCTGTCTTGTTCCTATAGTCAATAAAAGAAAGGACAATGGGGACATTGGCACGCATTGCGATCAGGTAAAAACCTTTCTTCCACTGGTTCACCAGCCTCCGGGTTCCTTCCGGAGTGATGACTACAGCAAGTGACTCGCTTTCATTAAAGAGCTTCACTACCTGGTCAACCATCTTGTTATTTGTTCCCCGGTCGACCGGGATCCCTCCGACCTTCCTGAGCAGAAAACCAATGGGCGGTTTAAATGCTTCCGATTTGATCAGGAAACGGATGTTGATCCTGATCGCCCAGAAGGTCAGCCGACCAATGATAAAATCCCAAAAACTGGTATGGGGCGCCGCAACGATCACTGCTTTTTGAATACCGGGTGGTAATGAACCATCGGTATGCCAACCTGACATTTTAAGTATCAATTTGGAAAACCACCTCAGCATAGTTCCAAATGTTTAATTAGCCCTGTGGAAATGTAATTATCATACTCTTTACCGAATCCAAGAAGGAGGCCGTATGTTTCCTGCGCATCTCCGGATGCAAAAATATGAAGAAAATCTTCATCTCATCCACGAATGATATTGGCATATGATAGGTTCTCCAGGATCATGGGTTTTAACTCTTCCAGTTCAACCAGGTGAGATTTTCTGAAAGAGGTAATCGCAAGTATAAACCTGTTGCATCAGAACTCGATCTCAAGGTCCAGCTCGTCTTTTAGTTTCCGAAGGGCCGGGTTTTTCTCAGCCATTTTTTCGAACTTTTCCTTATCCGTATAAGGTTTGAAATTCTTATCTGCTTCCGAAATCCTCGTCTGAAGCGTGATCTTATAATTATTTAATTCTTTTTTCAGGTATCCGAGGAGTTCTCCCTTTTTTTCGTTCAACTCCTCTTCCAATAATCTATTGTCGATGGAAAAATCGATGCGGAATTCTTCCATCAACACCGGTCTGTGCTTTTTAAGCATGGAATAGAGATGCGGAAAATCAAGTTTAAGGGTCTCCGCATATTCATCCCAGTGAAGGTTGAGCAACTCCTGCGAAAAAACCGAAGCAATCTCAGCGTGTGCAAGATCTTCCTTATCGGTCTCAACATCTGAAGATTCTTTCCGTGGCTGAGGCTTTATGGATACTGTTCCTTCATATTTCTCTATATCTTTCATTCTGACGGTGCCGGTAACCTTTTTCTGACCAGCTGCCTGTCCTGTTGATGGTATATCAGTCTCCGCCATATGATTTCTGCTTTCCAACTTTGTATGTCGGACTTCAGACTTCGTACTTCGGACTTCAGACGTCACACTTTCTTTCCCCGTTACCAGCGAACACATCTGCATCAAGGCAAGCTCCAGATGAAGGCGCTTGTTGTTGCTCATTTTGTAATTCAGATCACACCGGTTGTTAATCTCAAGAATCTTTAATAAAAAATCAACCATACAATGCTCCGATTGTTCCAGATAGTGATTCCGGATGGAAGGAGCCGTTTCAAGCAATCTGACCGTTACCGGATCCTTGCAGACAAGCAGGTTTCGCATATGTTCTCCGAAACCAATCAGGAAATGCTGACCGTCGAAACCTTTATCCAGGATTTCATTAATGGTCAGCAGTGTCGCCGGAATATCACCATGAAGGATATAACCGGTTATTTTGAAAAAATATTCATAATCGAGAACGTTCAGGTTCTCCAGAACAGTTTCATAGGATAATGTATTTCCGGTAAAACTGACAAGCTGGTCGAAGATAGAAAGAGCATCGCGCATGGCACCGTCAGCTTTCTGGGCAATGATATGAATGGCATTTTCATCGACTGTAATCCCTTCCTGTTTTGCAACAAAATCAAGGCGTCCGACAATATCATCCACGGTGATCCGCTTGAAATCAAAGATCTGACAACGTGACAGAATTGTAGGCAGGATCTTATGTTTTTCCGTTGTGGCAAGGATAAATTTTGCATAAGCAGGAGGTTCTTCCAGGGTCTTCAGGAAAGCATTGAAGGCAGAAGCAGATAACATATGAACTTCGTCGATGATATAAACCTTGTACCGGCCCATCTGAGGAGGAATCCTTACCTGGTCGACCAGGGTACGGATGTCGTCGACCGAATTGTTGGAAGCGCCATCCAATTCATAGATGTTGAAAGAGGCATTTTCATTGAATGAAACACAGGAGCTGCATTGGTCGCATGCTTCGATGTTGGGGGTCAGGTGTTCACAGTTGATGGTCTTTGCCAGGATGCGGGCACAAGTAGTCTTGCCAACTCCACGTGGTCCGCAAAACAAGAAAGCCTGTGCCACCTGATTATTCTTGACCGCATTTTTCAGGGTGTTGGTGATCGACTTTTGTCCAACAACCGTATCAAAAGTCTGGGGTCTGTATTTCCGGGCCGAAACAATAAAATTTTCCATAAACAGGCAACAATCAAATCCAAAAAGATGATTCAAAATTACGAAAGTTTTTGATTTTTACTTAATTTGGCTGCTGAATGCCATGGTTATGCTTTTGATCCTGACAACCTCCGTTACACCCCGGGTTCATTATATTTTTTCCCTGTTGCTAAAAGAAATGCTGGGACTGGAATTCTCATTTACAACCTCACAAGATGAATGGATGGTTTACCAGGGTCCGAAATTCATCTATACTAAAGAATATGTAGAAAATTCCTTGTTTATTGAATCTTCAGGACTTCTTTTCGAAACAGGGATTTTTCCTCATGAACTAAAAACTTTTATGCATGAAGGGATACCGGTTCTTTTTGAATCGTCCAATCCTAATTCCGGTCTCTCCTTCGATCCTTTCGCCGCATCTTTCTATATGGTTTCCCGGTATGAGGAATACCACCGGGAAAAAAAAGATAAATATGGCCGGTTCATGGTGCCGGAAAGCATTGCCTGGCAGGGAAAATTTCTTGACGTACCGGTCGTACATCACTGGACTGCTATACTTGAATCATTGCTGATTAAAAATTTCCCCGGCTTACCAATTCAACATCCCGAATACCGGTTTATACCGACCATCGACATTGATCATGCTTTTGCCTTCCGGGGTCGTAAACTGACACGGAACCTGGGTGGTATCGGAAGATCATTGATCAAAGCCGATTTCAAAGAGATCACTCATCGTGTGAAGGTACTCATGAGTTTTTCCAAAGATCCCTACGACATTTATGACTATATCCGGAAGGTTCATCAGGAAAATGACCTGTCGCCCCTTTTCTTCATACTTTTTGCCGATTATGGAGGCGATGATAACCAGATCTCCCTTGATAACAAGAAGTTCAATATATTACTTTCAGAACTGGACCAGGTTGGGACCGTCGGAATTCACCCTTCGCTTTCCTCCAACAAGCACGCCGAAAAACTTGTTGCGGAATGCCAGGGATTGTCAGAAGCTCTTGGTCGCGATGTCACAATCAGCCGTCAACATTTTCTGAAGATTTCTTTTCCAAAAACTTACCGCAGCCTGATCCAGTTAGGAATAACCGACGATTACTCCATGGGATATGCTTCTCATTCGGGATTCAGAGCTGGGATTGCCCATCCATTCTATTTTTTTGATCTTTCGAAGAATGAACCGACAAACCTCATTATCCATCCGGTTGCCATTATGGATGTAACGTTAAAAGATTACACTCGTCTAAATACGCAACAAAGCCTGGAAACCATCCGGCAGGTGATTCAAAAAATTAAATCGGTTCATGGTACGTTTGTCAGTTTATGGCACAACGAAAGCCTTTCGGAGACAGGGCGCTGGAAAGGTTGGCGAATGGTGTATGAAGAGTTACTGCGCGATGCTATCTGACAGAAAGAGTCATGATATATTACATCAGGCATAATGATATTGATAAAGACCGCTGGGATGAATGTATCCAACAAGCGGTTAACAGCAGGGTATTTGCCTATTCCTGGTATCTCGATATCGTATCTCCCGGCTGGGATGCTTTGGTTGATGAAAAATGGGAAAGTGTCTTTCCTCTTACTCATCGTCGAAAAGGAGGCATTAACTACCTGTTCCAACCCTTTTTTACCCAGCAACTCGGACTTTTCTCGCGTGTCCATCTTACCGGCGTTTTACTAAATGATTTTCTGACAGCAATCCCTGAAAAGTTCAGGTTTGTAGAAATACATTTGAATGCCCTGAACAAACCCGATCCTTTTAAATTTAAAATTCAGCCCCGTCTGAACCATGAATTGGACCTGATTAATACATACGAAAATCTTCTTTCCAATTTTTCACAAAACACCCGGAGGAATATTCATAAGGCATTAGAATCGGGCGTCACCATTGGAAGGAAGGTGGAGATTGATGAGCTGATCTCGTTATTCAGGGAAAATTTTGGAAAAGAAGAAGGAGTTTTACGGTTCAGTGACTATGTTACCCTGAGAAAGCTACTCGAACACGCCCAGAAAAAAGATATGGGGCGTGTGACCGGAGCCTATTCAGCCGACGGATCGCTCTCAGCTGCAGCTTTTTTCTTGAAAGATTATGCCAGGGTATATTATCTTTTTGCGGCAAGCGCACCGGAAGCCCGTGAAAACGGAGCTATGTTTTTATTGATCGATCATTTTATACGGGAAAATTCACTGCAACGGTTGACACTCGATTTCGAAGGAGGAAATGATCCCGGCCTCGGAAGATTTTATAAAAGCTTTGGCGCCAAGGAAAGCACATATTACCAGCTCCGGATCGACCATCTTTTCTGGCCGGTCAAACAATTCATCAATCTTGTACGACTGTTTACTGGTAGGAAAAAAGCGGTACTTTTGTGATAGGTTAATCCTTAACATAAATTTATGATAACTGTTCTTTCGCACACAAAGTCAATTCTGAACCAATTTATTGCTGAAATAAGGGACTCGGAAATCCAGAAAGATAGTATGCGATTCCGTAGAAACCTGGAGCGGATCGGAGAAATCTTTGCATACCACATCAGCCGGGAACTGGTATACGAAGACCGGGAAGTAACTACTCCACTTGGGATCGCTAACGTACCCCTGTTGGTTGAATATCCGGTTCTGACGACCATTCTGCGGGCCGGACTTCCGTTTCACATGGGATTCCTGAATATCTTTGATAAATCGGAGAACGGATTCATCTCCGCATTCAGGAAGTACGAAAAAGATGGCACCTTTACCATTAATCTGGAATATGCCTCCATCCCGGAGACCGAAAACAAAGTAGTCATTCTCTCCGATACCATGCTGGCTTCCGGTTCCTCCATGACGCTTGCATACCGTGAACTGGTCGCTAACGGCAAGCCAAAGCATACCTATATCACAGCCATACTTGCCAGTGTTGAAGGACTGGAGCAGGTAAAAAAATTCATTCCGCATAATGAGGTCAGTATTATAGTCGGAGTTATCGACGATGAGATGACTGCTCAGTCTTTTATTGTACCAGGTCTGGGGGATGCAGGCGATCTGGCTTATGGTAAAAAACGCTAAGATATTTTTTTATGAAGAACACACTGGTCATTGAAAATCTGAGAATTTCGCTCGACTCCATTAAAAGCCACTTGCTTCGTACCATTCTAACCATCATGATTATTGCCTTCGGGATCATGGCGCTTGTCGGGATTCTTACTGCAACCGATTCCATTAAATATTTTCTGACCAAGAATTTTACAATGATGGGATCCAATACTTTTACCATCAGAAATCGTAGTCTGAATGTTCATATCGGGGGTGACCGTGGAACCGAAACACGGTATGAACCCATTTCATACTCCCAGGCAAAAGAATTTAAAGACCGGTTTATTTTTCCGGCCTATTCGGCAATTTTTACACGCGCTACGGGTATTGCAACATTAAAATATGAATCAAACAAAACAAATCCTAATGTAAGAGTTCTTGGAGCCGATGAGAATTATCTGATCACCTCCGGGGAGGATGTCGAAAAGGGCAGGAATTTTACCATCCAGGAAGTCTTTTATGGAGCACGGGCTGTCATTTTAGGGGCGGAAATCGTCAAAACACTTTTTAAGAAAAATGAAGATCCGATTGGCAAGGTGATCTCCATTGGTCCGGGAAAATATAAGGTTATCGGAGTACTCAAATCGAAGGGCTCAAGCATGGGATTCAGCGGAGATCAGTCTTGTTTTATCCCTTTGAATAATGTAAGGACCGATTTTCCCCGACCTAATATGTCTTTTTATATCAATGTAATGGCTCACCGGCCTGACCTTGTTGATCCGGCTATTGGAGAAGCCACCGCTTTACTGAGAAATATCAGGAAAGTACCGGTGGGTCTGAATGACACTTTTGAAATAACGAAGAGCGATAATGTTGCCAAGTTGCTAATCGAAAATATTAAATATGTTACCATGGCGGCAACCCTCATTGGCATCATCACCCTGCTTGGTGCAGCCATCGGGTTGATGAACATCATGCTTGTCTCCGTGACCGAAAGGACAAGGGAAATAGGCATCCGTAAAGCCATCGGAGCGACCAAAAGAGTCATCAGGAACCAGTTTCTTGTCGAGGCAATTGTTATTGGCCAGCTTGGTGGATTACTTGGTATTTTTCTCGGAATTTTAGTCGGCAATATCATGTCGCTGGTCATTGGTTCTGCTTTTATCGTCCCTTGGGTCTGGATAATCACCGGTGTGGTGCTGTGCTTCATTGTTGCTCTTTCCAGCGGGATCCTTCCGGCCAGGAAAGCAGCCAATCTTGATCCTATCGAATCCCTTCGTTATGAATAATCTGCTATCATGGATGTGAATAAGATCATATCCATGCTCCGTCAGGAGTTTCCTTACAATCCTACGGATGGGCAGGAAAGACTTCTTGGTGAGCTGGCAGTATTTCTGACCATCTCCTGGAAGAAATCCAATGCCCTTTTTATTTTACGTGGATATGCCGGCACCGGGAAGACTACCATTGTGAAATCACTGGTTGATGTTTTACCCCAACTCGGGAAAAAATCAGTCCTCCTTGCTCCAACGGGAAGGGCTGCAAAGGTTTTGACCAGCTATACGGGGAAACAAGCCAATACCATCCACAGGAAGATATACCTGGCCCGGACAAACAAGGATGGATTGATCGATCTTAAACTACAGACAAATTATCATAAGCATACGCTATTCATCGTCGATGAAGCCTCCATGATCCAGCATCTTACCTCGCCGGAGGGCTTGCTCTTTGCCGGAAGGAATTTACTGGATGACCTTTTCCAATTCATACAGGCCGGTGAAAATTGCCGGTTGTTGTTTATCGGAGATGCAGCCCAGCTACCCCCGGTCGGACTTGAATATAGCCCCGCCCTCGATATGGAATTTCTTTCAAAATCCTATCATCTGAGTATTGATACCTTCGAATTAACCGAAGTTGTCCGGCAGTCCCGAAAATCGGGAATTCTTGTCAATGCAACCCGGATCAGGAGTCAGATTCATGAGCAAGAATTAAGATTTCCGGTTTTTTCAATTAATTCATGTACCGACATCTTTCGTATCTCGGGAAATGACCTGGAAGAAGAATTGAATGAAGCTTATTCACGTTCGGGGAAGGATAACAACGTTATTATTTGCCGGTCCAATAAGCGGGCAAATATCTTTAACCGGGAGATCCGGAAGCGGATCTTGTATTTTGAGGAGGAGATCTCTTCGGGGGATTATTTGATGGTGGTAAAGAATAACTATTTCTGGCTTCCGCCCGATTCATCGGCCGGATTTATTGCCAATGGTGATATCGTTGAACTCGTCAGGATCATAAAAACGGAGGAACGATTTGGTTTTCGGTTTGCCGATGTTACCATCCGTTTCCTGGATTACCCTGACCAAAAAGAGCTGGAAGTTAAAATCATCCTGGATACGCTTATGGCAGAATCTCCTGCATTGCCCCAGACGGAAAACAACAGGCTTTTTCAGGCTGTCATGGAAGAATATACCGATGTTCCTTCCCGCAGGGCACGGATAGAAAAAGTAAAACTCAATCCCTATTTCAATGCCCTTCAGGTGAAGTTCGCATATTCACTCACTTGCCATAAAACACAGGGAGGCCAATGGGATACAGTCTTTGTGGATCAGGGTTATCTTACGGAGAGGATGCTCAACAAAGAATACCTGCGGTGGTTGTACACGGCAATAACCAGAGCAACCAAGAAATTATTCCTGGTTAATTTCGAAGACCGTTTTTTCGATAATTTACCAGCTTAACAGGGTAATCCCAATATTCAGCGGGAAAACCTCAGGTCCCTTGCCATTCTGAAACAATTGCGTAATCCCACAAGTAGCCCAGAGATTCAAATACGACCAACCTATTCTGAACGTTGCATCGAGCATAAATGGGCTCAGGTGATAAGAGCCATAGGTGCGTACAACAGGACGTTCAACATAGTAAGAGGCGATCGGATTTCCGGCATTATCAACAAGGTAGTAAGTCTGGTCGGTATTCTTATAAACCTGCTTAGTATAAGAACCAAGGCGGATGCCTCCGATAACACCTAAGGTAACATGAAAACTGTTAAGATGACGGTGAGAGTTCGTCTGGTATTCAAAAAGCAGGGGAAGGGTGATATAGGAGTTGAACATTTTATTCTGTTTCAGAGTAACGTAGTTCCCATCTTTGTCCTGAACTTTATAAGCAACCAATGTTGCCGAATCTTTAAGCATAACATAATTATTCGTAAAGTAATAGTTGTCAAGCTGGAAACCTATACCGGTTGTAAATCCAAAATGGTTTTTACATAGATTGACGTTAAGCTCGAACGGATTCAGGTTTACCACCAGGGAACGGGCGGTATTAATATTCATATAATCTTCTTTGGGAGAGAAATTCATGTTAAAATCTGGAGTTACGTATCCGTTGAAACCAAGATCAATCCCGGCCCAATGTCCACGATATTTTTCCTTTTTTTGACAAAATGGGAAACAAGTAAAATTGAATTTATCCATTTTCGATTTATTGATATAAACGATCATGCTGTCATGACCAAACCTCTCAACCCTGACGCCCGGCATATTAATTTCAGTCGTATCGTTGTGGCTCCAATCTTGATGTTTGTGGTGTTTCTTTTCAGATTGGGCGAAAGTACCTCCGCCAATTAGTAAGAGTAAACCGAAAAGGAAAATCATCTTTGCTACTGCTTTCATACATTTATGTTTTGGGGTTAAACAATCAAAACCGATAAGACGAAAATGAAATTCAATAGTTACACCAAAGATAAATAAAACTCAACTATCCAATTTCAGGACAGCAAGAAACGCCTTTTGCGGGACTTCTACATTCCCGATTTGACGCATCCGTTTCTTGCCTTTCTTTTGTTTTTCGAGGAGTTTTCTTTTGCGGGTAATATCTCCCCCGTAACATTTTGCAGTAACATCTTTACGGACAGCCTTAACCGTTTCCCTTGCAATAATTTTAGACCCGATAGCAGCCTGGATCGCTACTTCGAACTGTTGTCGAGGGATAAACTCTTTCAGCTTTAAACAGAATTTCCGGCCAAATTCATAGGCATTATTACGGGTAATCAGTGCCGACAAGGCATCCACTACCTCTCCATTCAGTAAGATGTCCAGTTTAACCAAGTCTGCATCATGGTAACCGGCGGGATAATAATCGAATGAGGCATAACCTTTTGAGATACTCTTCAGGCGATCGTAAAAATCGAACACAATCTCACCGAGAGGAAGGTCAACGGTCAGCTCAATTCTATCGGTGGTGAGATAAACCTGGTTTTTCAGGGTGCCGCGTTTATCGACACAAAGTTTCATGATCGGTCCGATATATTCGGATTTTGTAATAATGTTGGCCGTGATATATGGTTCTTCAATATGCTGGATATAGTTGGGTTCAGGCAGTCCCGACGGATTATACACATCGATTACCTCACCCTTGGTCTTAAACACTTTATAAGAAACGTTCGGTACGGTAGTGATGACATCCATATCGAATTCCCTATCGAGCCGTTCCTGGACAATCTCCATATGCAGAAGTCCAAGGAAGCCACAGCGGAAGCCAAAACCAAGCGCTGCCGATGATTCCGGTTCAAAGGAAAGGGAGGAATCGTTCAGCCGGAGTTTTTCAAGGGAATCCCTCAATTCTTCATAGTTATCGGCATCGGTTGGGTAAATACCGGCAAACACCATGGGCTTTACACCCCTGAAACCTTCAATGATCTCTTTTGTCGGGTTACTGAAGTTGGTGATCGTATCACCTACCTGAACCTCTTTACTCGATTTGATGCCGGAGATTATATAGCCCACGTTGCCCGTATCCAGGAACTCTCTGGGTTCCGGTTTTAACCGAAGGATCCCGACTTCTTCGGCGTGATAATCCATTTCGGTGGCAACAAATTTTACATGGTCTCCTTTGTGGAGGGAACCGTTAAAGATCCGGAAATAGGCAACCACGCCACGGAATGTGTTATAATAGGAATCAAAGATCAACGCCTGTAAGGGGGCATCCGGGTCTCCCTCCGGGGAAGGGATGGTCTTTACAATCGCATGCAAGATCTCTTCCACACCATATCCCATCTTGGCACTAGCTTCAAGGATTTCCTGACGGTTACAACCTAAAAGATCGACGATTTGGTCTTTCACCTCTTCAACCATCGCATTTTCCATATCAATCTTATTAAGAATCGGGATGATGGTCAGGTTATGATCTATGGCAAGATAGAGGTTGGAAATGGTCTGGGCCTGGATACCCTGCGTGGCATCAACCACCAGAAGGGCTCCTTCGCATGCGGTAATGGCACGGGAAACTTCATATGAAAAATCGACATGACCCGGGGTATCGATCAGATTAAGGACGTATTCCTCATCCCCAAGTTTATAGTTCATTTGGATCGCATGGCTTTTAATGGTAATGCCACGCTCACGCTCCAGATCCATATCATCGAGAACCTGGGCCTGGAAATCACGTTCGGAGATGGTATTTGTTAATTCAAGTAACCGGTCGGCTAAGGTCGATTTCCCATGGTCAATATGGGCAATGATACAGAAATTCCGAATATTTTTCACAGGCGCAAAGATAGGAAAAAGCAGGAATATTCTTATCAACACTTATGAAACCGGCATCCGTCTATTTCAAAATTGTTACCGATCCCTGGATGGTTCGCTTGATCGTACCGGTGAGTGTATTTTCAAATACATCGCAAACATAGAAATACACTCCATCGCTGCATAGCTGGCCGGTTGTCATGTCTTTACCATCCCAGTTGATATCGGGATCGTTGGTCTCGAATACCTCCTTTCCCCAGCGATCAAATATTTTCAGGTTGATCTCACTGACAGAAGTGTAGTCGAAGGGATGAAAATAATCGTTCTTACCGTCGCCGTTTGGAGTGAAGACATTTGGAAGTCTATAAACAGGGCAAGCATAAATATCGATGCAAACCGGAGTACTTAATGCACTTCGGTTTCCGACAGAATCGACAGCCATGATGGCATAACATCCCACGATGGAATGCTCAGGATGATGAACATAGGATGTGTCATGTGGATCGAGAATGGAATCGATAAGCTGAAGCTGATTGTCGGAAGTCAGGGAATAATAAATATAGTATTTGGCAATGTCTCTTCCGCAGGTATCCGATGGGAAGGTCCAGGAAAGCAGGTTTGACCAATCAGCACAGTTTGTGGCTACGAAAAGCTTGGGTGGACAGGGTGGTATATTATCGACAGGGATTCCGCAGGATTCCTGCGAAAAATTAATAATGGGATCAACGAAACCGGAAGCGGAATACCGTCCTATACTTTTAATCCGGTAGCAATACTCGGTTCCGTTTATCAGCCCGACATCATCAAAGGCGGGAATTATTGAGGTGCCGATCGAATCATATTCCTGGAATGCGACATTGTACCGGTAGATCGTGAAAGCATTGTTTGACCAGGGGACATTGTTGTTCCAGCGAAGCTTTAGTTTTTTATCCGTTGGAGAGATCGTCAGGAACATGGAAGAAGCTACTTGCGACGATCCGATCAGAAAACGGTTGCCCGGCGTTACATTGAAAAGGTCGATCCGGTAATGAAAAAAATACTGCTTTGTGTTCAGAAGGGTATCTGTGTATATGGTGTCGTTCAGGTCGTTTAGGGAGTCGATTGCAATAAATGGAAACGGCATATCGGATCTGGAGCGGGAAATGATATATTTATAAGGTCCGGGAGCCTGGATGGTATCAATTTCCGTGGGTTTTGACCAGGCAACATATATTGAACCCGTGGTTTCGTCGGTATTGTTAATGCTGACGTTGGTAATAACGGCAACATCTTTCTTTAATGCGGCACAGGCTTCATTGGACGCATAACTTTCCGCTTTGTCGGGGTAATAAGCGACCACAAGATAACAATACTTGATCCCTCTTACCAGTCCAGCTCCTTTGTTATTATCCAGGTAGGTAGTCTGCGATATATCCGTCAGCATATCAATTTTTGTATATCCGAGGTAGGGAGGAACACCGGTTTGGCAATAGTCCGGAACATAACCGGTGGAATCGGTTTTTCGCCATATTTGATACCCTTTGGCGTTTATACAACCATAGTTCGTCCAATTCAGAGTGATGGTATTTCCTAAAGGAGTAGTAGTAAGGTTTTGAGGTGCAGGCCCAATGACTTGAATCTTCATCGATTTTATATCGACAAGTTTGACTGGGGTTCCGTTGTCGATTGCTTTAAAGAAGACACTATACGGATTTCGTTTTATGTGCTCGCATAAAGTGGACCACTTGAACAATGTATGGGTATGACCCACTCCGACTGCGGGGTCAGGATCAAGGATTGCCGGGCTGTTTGTAACAAGCAACGGCCCTCCGGTCCCGGTCAGAGTAACCTGGTTGCTGTCGGGATCCCAGGCAGTTACAGGGAAAATAAGGGTTTTACCTGCCTCAATACAGGTGTCGGGAACCGGATCAATAACCGGAGGTTTGTTGGAACAGGCGATAATGATGATCTGCATATCGCGGAGAACACTGCCAATTTTCATACCGTTCCGCCATTCCTCAATCAGGATAGCAATATTGAATTCTCCCTGTTGCATCGGGCTATCCCAAAAGAGATCACCGGTCACTGAATCCAGCCTGAAAACTTTGGAAGCAGGAGGATAGGTATAGCCGGGTATAACCTGACCGAGAGCGCCACGGCAGGGTACAAGCCGGTAAGAAAGACTGTCACCATCAATATCGTATGCCCCGGGATTATGGTAATAAGGTTGATCAACACAACCATTATCTATTGGAGGTAGAAGCAATATCGGGGAATTGTTATACCCCCCAAGGAATGGATTGATCACCAGTTCGGAATAGATAAACAGAGGGGTATTAATGGAATTTGGTATGTTCTGTATACCACCGTTTCTGTTCGGATCTTCGCATGAAATAGTGTACGATGATGGACCGGGAAAAATATGAGTTCCCACGTAACGATTGTAAGTTATATCGTTTGGCAGGAAGGTTTTTTCAATCCTTGGAATCTCACTGGAGGTGCCGTCTCCCCAGTTGATCAATAGGTAATCGCGGTAAGCGTTGGCCGGACTGGGTGTGTATGTATAGGAGATCAGGGTAAATTCGTAAGTCAGCCCAGAAAGGTGTTTGTAGATGATCTCTGCAGCACGCTGGTGAGTTGCCGAAACCGGCAGGGAGAAGGCGAACAGTAATAGAAATAAACAAACAATGAGTCTCAGTTTCAATCGATGCTGCATTTTTGTTTTTGACTTCAGAATCTATCCTCAAAAGTAATAATTTTCTCTGGGTGAAAGATTGCCTGGACCTTTTATTTCAATTCATTCTAAATTTGAATTACCTTTGCACCGTTTACTTTAACAGCCATATTTCATGTACCAACAATCTCCTGAAGTCGAAAAGAAAGAGATCATTAAAAGGTACCGTAATCTTCTACACATCTGGAAACCTAAAAAGCCTGACGACAGAAAAATCGTCAGGAAAGCCTTCAAGCTGGCCCTGGAAGCGCACAGGGATATGCGTCGCAAAAGCGGTGAACCTTATATTTATCATCCCCTGGGTGTTGCAACTATAGCAGCCGGAGAAATTGGTTTGGGGACAACCTCCATTATTTGTGCGCTTTTGCATGACGTCGTGGAGGATACGGATTATACCATCGAGGATATCCGTGGATTGTTCGGCGATAAAGTCGCTTCCATCATCGAAGGATTGACCAAGATAAAAGGTATTTTTGACCAGCGGACTGCTTCCATTCACGCTGAAAATTTTAAAAAAATCCTACTTACACTTTCGGATGACGTCAGGGTTATCCTGATCAAACTTGCAGACCGGCTGCATAATATGCGAACACTGGATGCCCTTACTCCTGAGAAACAACTTAAAATATCTTCTGAAACAATTTACCTGTACGCGCCGCTGGCTCACCGTCTTGGTCTCCACGCTATCAAGAGCGAGCTGGAAGACCTAGCCTTAAAATATACCGAACCAGGGGTATATGAATCTATTTCGAGAAAACTCCGTGAATCCGCAAAAGAGCGAAACCGTTTTGTCAATAAGTTTATTCAACCGATCAAGTCCGATCTGACGGAAAAGGGCTTTCGGTTTGATATAAGGGCACGGGAAAAATCTATTGCAGGGATCTACCAGAAGATGAAGAAAAAAGAGGTGCCATTTGAGGAGATTTACGATATTTTCGCAATCCGGATTGTCATTGATTCCCCTTTCGAAACGGAAAAATCCGATTGCTGGAAGGTATATTCCCTGGTAACGGATAATTACCGGCCTAACATGGCTCGGTTACGCGACTGGATATCAATCCCAAAGGCTAATGGTTATGAAGCCCTGCATACAACGGTCATGAGTTACACCGGCCAGTGGGTTGAGATTCAGATACGGTCAAAACGAATGGATGAAATAGCAGAAAAAGGTTATGCCGCTCACTGGAAATATAAGGAGTCGATGAACCTGAGCAGCCAGCTCGATAACTGGCTTGACCGTATCAAGGAGATGATTGAAAGTCCGGATTCGGATGCCCTCTCATTCATCGATGACGTCAAGGGTTATTTTTTCCTGGATGAGATTTCGGTTTTTACTCCCCAGGGGGAATTACGGACCTTACCCGCAAGCTCCTCCGTCCTTGACTTTGCCTATGCCATACATTCTGAAATTGGTAACACCTGTATCGGAGCCAAGGTCGACAAGAAACTGGTACCCATCAACCACACCCTAAAAAATGGACAGCAGGTTGAAGTAATAACTTCACGTAAGCAAAATCCCAAGGAAGAGTGGATTAATTATGTAGTTACGACCCGTGCAAAGGCCAGTATAAAGATGGCCGTGCGGGAAGAAAGGAAACACTACTTTAAACAAGGAAAAGAGAAATTGGAGAAATGGTTTTTACAGATTGGGATTGATTTTACACATGAAAATATTAAGAAATTTCTGTTCGCACATAACTTCAATTCCCTGATCGACCTGTATTATTCGATTGCCTTGGACAGACTGGGGATCAAGGATGTAAAGATCTTCGCAGCATCTAACTTCCGGAACGGATGGGTGAATTATATTTCAAAATCACAGGGAAGCAATAATAAGAGCGGCTCTCTGGTTGAAGAGAAAGGAAAAAAGGAGAAACGACAACATGAGATCGAAAATATAGTCGTAAGCACCATGGGACCTCTGGCATATGAGGTAGCCAACTGCTGCAATCCGATTCCTGGTGATGAGGTGTTTGGACTCGTAGCCTCTGACCGGCTGCCCATGCAGATCCATCGTACAAAATGTCCGAAAGCCCTGGAACAGATAACTATATTCGGGAACCGTGGTGTAAGGATCAATTGGACCAATACGGAATCCATCTCCTTCCTGACTGGAATTCGGATAACCGGGGTCGACAGGAGAGGCCTTATCAATGAAATAAGCAGAATAATCTCCAATGAGATGAACCTGAATATTCAATCTTTCCATATTGAAGCGATAGATGGCCTGACGGAAGGTGAAATTAATCTGTATGTTCAGGATACCTCCATTCTGAATCGCGTTGTTACTGAATTAAAAAATGTTGAAGGGATTACTAAAGTAACCAGGGTAGATTAAATAATATTCTATTTTTATTTGTTCTAAATAGATAGATTTTTATAATTTAGTGCCAAATTTCTCCATATGATAAAGAAACCTTCTGAAGAGACTCTCGACGGTGTTCGGAAACTCTTTACGGAATACCTTGAAAAAAATGGTCACAGAAAAACCCCTGAACGGTACACCATTGTCAAAGAGATCTTTGCTACAGAAGGACATTTTGACATAGAAAGTCTATATATACGGATGAAAAATCACAAGTACCGGGTTAGTCGTGCAACACTCTATAATACGATTGAACTCCTTCTCGATTGCGGTTTGGTGACAAAGCATCAGTTTGGCACAAATTATGCGCAATTTGAAAAATCCGCTCTTTTTACCCAGCATGATCATTTTATTTATGAAGATTCCGGAGAAGCTCTTGAGTTTTATGACCCGCGAATTGATGAGATCCGGCAGCATGTAGAACGTCTTTTCAAAGTCAAGGTCACCCATTACGCGTTGACCTTTTACGGCCAATCAAAACCAACCAAGTAAATCCCACCAAGAATGAAGGTTGATATTATCCTGGGTTTGCAATGGGGCGATGAAGGGAAAGGAAAGATTGTGGATGTTTTTACTCCACGTTATCCCATCGTTGCCCGTTTTCAGGGGGGACCCAATGCAGGCCATACCATCGAGTTTGACGGAAAAAAATTTATTCTCCATACTATTCCATCCGGCATATTCCACCCGGAAACTCTAAATGTCATCGGAAACGGGGTCATCATCGATCCTTATATTTTGATGAAGGAGATTGAAAAGCTTCGCACCGTAGGACTTCATCCGGAAAAAAATTTGCTGATCTCAAACCGTGCACACCTGATCCTGCCTACACACCGGTTACTGGATGCCGCTTTTGAAGCAAGCAAAGGCGCTCAGAAAATAGGTTCTACCCTTAAAGGGATCGGTCCAACCTATACGGATAAATATGGCAGGAACGGCATTCGCTTTGGGAACCTTCTTGACCAGGATTTCAGGAATCGCTATACTCGACTTAAAGAGTTGCACCTGAATCAGTTAAATTCAAGCGGATTTGATTATTCAAGCCACCTGCTTGATGGACTTTCCTTTGAGACCTATGAATCGTGCTGGTTTAAAGCCATTGAAACATTAAAGTGTTTTCAGATCATCAACAGTGAGAATTTTATCAACAGAAGTTTGGATGCAGGGAAGGCCGTTTTGGCTGAAGGAGCGCAGGGGACAATGCTTGATGTGGATTTCGGTTCGTATCCTTTTGTGACCTCTTCAAATACAATTTCGGCAGGTGTTTGTTCAGGACTCGGTATCTCCCCAAGACGGATAGGCAAGATCTATGGGGTTTTCAAGGCTTATTGCACCAGGGTAGGCAGCGGACCATTTCCTACAGAATTATTCGATCATCACGGGGAAGCCTTACTCAAAGGAGGAAATGAATTCGGATCAACTACCGGTCGTCCGCGCCGTTGCGGATGGCTCGATCTCCCGGCCTTAAAATATGCAATCATGCTAAACGGCATCGACAGCCTGATCATGATGAAAGCCGATGTCCTGAGTCCTTTTCCATCAATCAGCATTTGCACTCATTATACGAAGGAAGGTAAAATTATTGAAGCATTTCCGTTCGAATTATCCGATCCTGGTATCAAACCCGTCTTCAATGCAATGAAAGGTTGGCAAACTGATATCAGGCGATATACGGCAGTTAAAGAAATGCCGGAGGAATTAGTAAATTATGTAAAGTTTGTTGAATCCTCGGTAGGTTTACCGGTAGCTATGGTGTCGGTAGGTCCTGACCGTATGCAGACACTTTTCAAACACGAATTATAGTTTCCGCTTTATTTCGACTTGTTCATAACCCTCTATGATGTCACCGACTTTAACATCGTTGAAGTTTTCGATGTTCAATCCGCATTCATAGCCCGACTGAACTTCTTTGACATCCTCTTTAAACCGCTTCAGGGAACCCAGCAGTCCGGTGTAGACTACAATACCGTCGCGTATCACACGAATATTGGTATGCCGGGTCACCTTTCCGTCAAGAACCATACATCCGGCAACAGTTCCTACCTTAGTGATTTTAAAAATATCCCTGACTTCGATATTACAGGTAATCTTTTCTTCTATTTCGGGGGCAAGCATCCCTTCTATGGCTGCTTTTATCTCCTCGATGGCCTGGTATATGATCGAGTAGAGACGGATATCTATCTGTTCCTGTTCAGCCAGTTTACGGGCGTTGACAGAAGGCCGAACCTGGAATCCAACAATAACAGCATTGGATGCAGAAGCAAGCAATACGTCCGATTCGGTGATGGCTCCGACGGATTTATGGATGACATTAAGCAGGACCTCTGGAGTGGAAAGTTTCAGCAGGGAGTCGGATAAAGCCTCCACCGAACCATCTACATCGCCTTTTACGATTATGTTCAACTCCTTGAAATCCCCAATGGCAATCCGTCTGCCGATTTCATCAAGCGTTATATGTTTTTGGGTACGAAGTCCTTGCTCACGCTGCAGCTGAAACCGTTTGGTGGCTATGGCTTTGGTTTCTTTTTCATCGATCATGACATTGAAAGTGTCACCTGCCTGAGGAGCTCCGTTCAGCCCAAGCATCAGGATTGGAGTGGAAGGTCCCGCACTTTTCAGCAATTGGTTACGTTCATTATACATGGCCTTTACCTTACCATAGGTGGCTCCTGCAAGTACCATATCGCCGATGTTCAGCGTTCCGTTTTGAACCAAAAGCTTTGCAACATATCCTCTTCCCTTATCAAGGGAGGACTCGATAACTGTGCCAAGTGCAAGTCTTGTCGAATTAGCTTTCAGGTTTAACATTTCAGCTTCCAGAAGCACTTTTTCAAGAAGAAGGTTGACATTCGTTCCGTTCTTGGCAGAAATTTCCTGGGTTTGATATTTACCACCCCATTCCTCAACAAGAATGTTCATCTTCGAGAGTTCCTCGCGTATTTTATCGGGATTTGCATTCGGCTTATCCATCTTGTTGTACGCAAATACAATCGGGACACCCGCTGCCAGGGCATGGTTGATGGCTTCCTTGGTTTGAGGCATCACGGTTTCATCGGCTGCAATGACTACAATGACTACATCGGTTATTTTGGCACCACGTGCACGCATGGCTGTGAAGGCCTCATGCCCCGGTGTATCGAGAAAAGCAATCGTCTTCCCGTTTTCGAGAGTAACATCATAAGCCCCGATGTGTTGCGTGATCCCTCCGGCCTCTCCGGCTACGACATTCGTGCTGCGAATAAAGTCAAGTAATTTGGTCTTACCATGGTCCACATGACCCATAACAGTTACGATGGGAGGACGGTCTGTAAGGTCCTCGGGACTATCAGCATCATCGTGCATCCGGATAGCTTCTTGTACTTCAACGCTGACAAACTCAAGCTTATAGCCGAATTCCTCTGCCACCAGTGAAAGAGTCTCCGCATCCAGACGTTGGTTGATGGAAACAAACAGGCCTAAAGCCATACAGGTGGAAATAACATCGGTAACCGGTACATTCATCATCGATGCAAGCTCATTGGCGGTAACAAATTCGGTGACCTTGATCGATCGTTTTCCTTCTTCAATACGTTCCTGCTCCTGATGCATCTGCTGACTGGCAGCGTCTCTCTTGGCACGGCGATACTTTGAAGCCTTTGACTTCCCGATAGGACCCAAGCGTGCCAGGGTTTCCTTGATCTGCTTTTCAATATCTTCTTCGGTGACCTCCGGTTTGAGAATTTCAGGCTTATGGAATTTTTTATCCTTGAATTTTGGTTTTTCACCTTCGAATCTCTGTCCTAGGCTTGCGCCTTCCTCTGTTCCGCCTGCTCTTTTAATGCGTTTCCTTTTCTTCTTTTTGGATTTCAACGCGTCATCAGAGGAAGAAGCAACCGGTTGTTTTTTCTTTTCTATTTTTTTTATCTCCGGTAATTTCATTGAACCCAGGATAATAGGTCCTTCCAGTATGATTTTTGCTCTTGGTAAGAAATTCTCCTCAATGAGTTCCTCTTCAATCTTTTTTGGCAGGATCACTTCAATTGATTCATCAATCTCAATTATCTCCTCCTCAAATTTTACGACCGGAGTTTCAACTGGTGGTTCTTCCACAGGAGCTGTATCCATAACCTTATCGGCCGCTTTCTCTTTCGCTTTCCCTTTTTTGGAAGGCCTTTTCTCAAGAGCATCTAAATCCATCTTACCGACAATTTTCAAGTCGGTTTTGACTGGCTTCTCCTTTTTATCTACAACCTCTTCTCCTGCCAGTTCGGCAGTTTTAGTTTTTTTCTTAGTTGTTTTAGCAGGTTTTTCGGATTTGGCTGCCTCTTCGGGCTGGGAAATGGTTTTCCCGGATACTGGTTTTTCTTCCTTTTTTACAGGTTCCTGTTTTTTAGCAGGAACCTTTTCAGCTGCTTCTTTTGGTTGCTCAGGAACAACTTTTTGTACAGGTTTTGTTTCAGTTTTTGCTGCTTCCTTGGCAAGAGTCTCTGTTGATTTTTTTACCGCTTCAAATTGTTTTTTTTCGAAATCAAGGGAAACATTCTTGATAAATAGGTCATCCAACTCCTTCTCACGGTCCTTTGTTGAGGTCTTCTTGTCATCGATGGTGATTGTTTCATGCGTGGCAAATTGAAGTCCGATCTTCTTGGCCTCCTCCTTCACATGTTTTTCAACGGAGAATTCTTTTGCCAGAAGGACATACATCTCTTGTGTCAACTTCGTATTGGGGTCACGGTCGATCTGAAATCCTTTCTTCGAAAGGAAATCAAGTACCGTATTAATACCAATGTTAAATTCACGGGCGGCTTTACTAAGTCTGGTTGTTATTACAGCCTCACTCATACGGTAAAATTAAGATTTTTTATTCAAACTCTGCTTTTAATATCCTGATCACTTCATTGATAGTCTCCTCTTCAAGGTCAGTCCGCTTTACCAGTTCTTCAACATCGAGATCAATAACACTCTTTGCCGTGTCACAACCAATGTTTTTCAATTCATCGATGATCCACTGATCTATCTCATCGGAGAACTCCTGCAGATCCACATCTTCATTGTCAACATCGGTATCCCGGTACACATCAATTTCGTAACCGGTAAGTTTGCCGGCGAGCTTGATGTTGAAACCTCCTTTTCCGATGGCAAGCGAAACTTGGTCGGGTTTCATATACACATCGGCTTTCTTATTCGGTTCATCAATAATGATCGATGAAACTTTCGCTGGGCTTAAAGCCCGCTGGATGAATAAAGAAGGATTTGTTGTAAAGTTGATCACATCAATATTTTCATTTTTCAATTCACGGACAATACCATGGATCCGGGAACCTTTCATACCAACACAAGCACCAACAGGATCAATGCGGTCATCATACGATTCTACCGCAAGCTTGGCCCGTTCACCGGGAACCCTGACGATCTTCTTGATACTGATCAGACCATCGTACACTTCAGGAACTTCCGATTCAAAGAGTCGTTCAAGGAAAGCTTCCGATGTACGGGAAAGAATGATCATCGGGTTGTTATTCTTCATTTCCACCTTAAGGATAACGGCCCGGATGGTGTCGCCCTTGCGGTAAAAATCGGTCGGTATTTGCTCTGATTTAGGAAGGATCAGTTCAATTCCTTCATCATCCAATATAAGGATCTCTTTTTTCCAAACCTGATAAACTTCCCCTGCAACGATCTCTCCGATCTTCTCTTTGTATTTTTGATAAATATTATTCTTTTCATATTCCTGGATCTTAGAGATTAGGTTCTGGCGGATGGCCAGGATCTCACGTCGTCCGAAGCTGCCCAGTTTTATTTCCTCTGATAGCTCTTCACCGACTTCGAAGTCGGGTTCAATCTTCACGGCTTCTGATAAAGCGATCTGGGTATTTTCATCTTCCACTTCACCATCTTCCACGATGATCCTTGACCTGAAAATTTCCAGGTCTCCCTTATCGATATTTACAATGATGTCGAAATTATCGGCCGAACCAAACCTCTTTGTGAGCATATGTTTAAATACATCCTCGAGGATGCGCATCATGGTTTCCCGGTCAATATTCTTGAATTCCTTGAATTCGGAAAAGGTTTCGACTAAATTCAACTGTTCCATGGGTAACTTGCTTTTTTTTGGCTATTTTGTTTTTTTTATGGTGATGACTTCTTTCACCGTTCTGATTTCTTTAAACGGGAAAAATATTTTTTTCTTTTCTTTTACTTTTTTGGTGATCATAATTTCCTTTTCAATTTCAATCCCATCTTTCCCTAAATTCAAGAGGATCCCGCTGGTTTTTTCCCCGGTAAGTGTAACGACTTCAAGCTCCATACCCATTCTTTTTTTGAACTGACGCAACACTTTCAGCGGACGGTCGAGCCCGGCGGAAGAGACAGTCAATTCAAAATCTTCCATTTCACGGTTCATATGCTGTTCAAGATGGCGATTCAGACGCTGGCAATCTTCGATTGAAACCTGGTTATCCCCGTCGATGAAAACCGTGATGAGATTTGTGGGACGGATGACCACCTCAACCAGGAATTTGTTGGTTCCTTTAAGAAACTCATCAACCAGCCTTACAACTTGTTTCTCTTCGATCACTTTTTTATCAATAAAAGAGGGGACTGAAGTCCCCTCAAATCAAACATACGTAAATCCAACTGCAAATATACGCAATTATTTCGGAATTGCAAATAAATTACAAGAACGGGATTTTGTATCTTTATTTGTTAAAACACAATTCACGCAGTTTTGTGAACTTTTTTTTCGTAAAAATATTACGAGTCCTAACCTTTATCTGGTTATTCTTTGTGCCAGGATTCACCTATTCACAATGGACCTGGGTCAATCCCAAACCAAGTCCCGATTGGTATATTGCCATGAATTTCATTGACACGGCAAGGGGTTTTGCCTTAGGTTCTTATGGAACCCTGATAAAGACCAACGACGGAGGTATCACCTGGGCCGAAGCAATACCACACAATATCCCCAAAAGTTATTGTACCGATATGATCTTCATGGATCAGAACCATGGATTGATCACCGGTGCGGGTGGATTAATTCTCAGGACCACGGATGGAGGTCTTTCATGGACCAGAATAAGTTCAGGAACCGCCAATGATCTTAGGTCATTAGATATGATCAACGATTCCCTGGGATTTATCACCGGCAACCAAGGTACCTTACTCAAGACGCGCGATAGTAGAATCAGTTGGAAACAGATGCCAATGATGACCATGACAAATTTTACCGATGTCTGTTTTCTTGATTCTCTTAATGGGTTTATTGTGGCCAACAAGTTTTTGTTAAAAACGGCCGACAGTGGATTGATATGGGATACGATACTTCAATCAGATACCATATGGAGTTTTTATAAAATTACTGCTGTCACTGATTCAATAATTTTTGTGGCCGGTGGGCATGGAACTTTATTCAAGTCGACTGATTCCGGAAAAAACTGGAATCGTATACCAACCGGTACTGATAAAAATCTTAACACGGTTTGTTTTGTTAATCCTAAGGTTGGTTATCTGGCCGGTGCCAATGGAACGTTACTGAAAACAGACGATTCAGGAACTAACTGGATTCAGGTTTTAACCTCATTTCCATTTGACTTCTACGGTATTTCTTTTGTCAATGAGAGCACGGGATTCATCTATGGAGCTAACGGAGCAATATTCAGGACCCAAAATGGCGGGGGAACCTGCACCGCTTTTACCTTTACGACCCTCAGTGATCTTAACTCAGTAGCTTTTCCTACCGAACTGACTGGTTATGCATGCGGTTCAGGGGGAACGGTAGTCATGACTTCCGACGGTGGAAGAACGTGGACAACTTTAACATCAGGCACGGCTCAGAAGCTGAACAGCATTTTCATGGTGAATCAAAACCTGGGATTTGCTGTTGGCGAAAACGGTACGATTATTAAAACAACCGATGGAGGAAAATCATGGATTAACTTAATCTCCCCGGAAGGTACGACTTGGTACGCTACGTATTTTCAGAATGAACTGAAAGGATTTCTGGTTGGGGCTACCTCATTAATCTATCGGACGACCGACGGAGGTATATCATGGATCTCAACTCCCACAGGCGTTAATACCGTATTCCGTTCAGTCAGTTTTTCCGGTGAAGCCGGATTTATCTGTGGAGATCATGGCGTTATTATGAAAACCAATGATGATGGGGATTCATGGTCATTTGTCATTGTCGAGGAATTGATTGAGGCCAGTTTGAACCGGGTTTTTTGTCTGAATCCACAATACAGTTTCATTATTGGCAACCGGATTTCGCTTAATACAAATATCATGTACTTTGGTAAGACCCTGGATCAAGGTCAATCCTGGACAATAAAAACATTCGATTTTTTTTCTTTTACTTTTCTTATCAACCTGTTTTTCACCGATGATTTGACCGGATATCTTACAGGAACGGGTTTTATATGGAAGACAATTAACGGGGGAATTAGTTGGATTGATCAGACGCCGGCTATTTTGTCTTCCGGACCTTCTTCAGTTATTTTTACGAATGACCAAACCGGTATTGCGGTCGGAAATATGGGACAGATACTGATGACTATGAATGGCGGAGGATTGGGAACACCTGAGCCTCCAAATAATAAAATACAACTTATGGAGCAGAATTTTCCTAATCCGTTCAATAAGTCAACAGTCATCCGGTGGTACCTTAAAGAACGATCGAAAGTTGAATTAAAAGTCTTTGGTTATATGGGTGATGAAATTGCCACGCTTATTGATTCCGATCTAACCGAAGGAGTACATTCTGTTATGTTCACCCCGGTGAACTTATCATCGGGAGTCTATTTTTACCAACTTCGCGTGAACCGGACTATTGAAACCAGAAAGTTAGTATACATTAACGAATAATCAGAAATCATTTCCAGAAATAAAAAACCCGGTTGTACCGGGTCAATAGAACTCCGGGAATTAACCCGGAGAGGAAGATATGAAGGGATCAGATGATTTCTTCGAAATCGGCTTCTTTTGGAGTCGAAGGGAGAAGAAAAAGCGTAGTAGAATCGGATTCTTCAGTGTCACTGAAATCGGCTACTTTAGGAGTTAACGGGGCAAGGCCGGAAAGATCGGGAGATGTTGTCTCAGCAATAGCTATATCCTCAAAAGTTGCTTCCTTCGGAGTAGATGGAGCCAGGATCTTAAGCATATTTTCAGACATCATCAGAGTTTCCAACCCATCTGCATCTTCAAAAATCACTTCTTTTGGTGTAACCGGCGCCAGGAAAGAGACCAGGTTTGTCCCTGCGCCTGCAACAAAAAGAAAAATTCCATTGAAGAGGATAATTAATGTCAGGGTGATCATTGCTTTCATTTTTTCTTTTTTTATTGAATTTCAGGCATAAGACGGATAACAGGGGTGAATGTTACAGGGTTCCCGATCATTTACCGGGGGAACTCGACGAAATCCGAGAATTTCCCGACAAAAGAAACAATCAGGTCGAGAGATTTTCCAGCTTAATCGAATTTATTATTTTATAGGATCGAATCTCTTTACTTTTAATCCTCAAAATCTTGTATGTTTGGTTTAGAATTCACATACAAATCCCGGTCGAAAAATAATTTTTCGATACTCATATTCATAGGACTTTTACTACTGTTCCTGAATAGCCATGCAATTACCACCCAATTGGCCAAAGATTCATCCTTTCTTGCAAAGAAGACCATTGAAGCTGTTAGGATTTCCAAACCTCCTAAAATTGACGGAAAATTGAATGAGCCCTTTTGGAGCGAGTTACCGGTTGCAAACAATTTTGTTCAATATTCGCCCCGGAATGGGTTGCAACCGTCTTTTCCGACAGAAATCAGATTTGCGTATGATGATGAAGCCATTTACATTGCCGCCATCATGTTCGATCCTTCTCCCGACAGCATTTGCAAGGAACTTGGCCGCCGGGATCAGATAGAACAGCTCAACACCGATTACATATCCTTCGATATTCTTCCTTATAACGATGAGCTGAATATGTATGAATTCAAGGTTAGTCCGGGAAATCTCCAGAATGATTGTAAATATTCCGCAATCGGAACGGATATCACCTGGGATGCAATATGGGAAAGCGCTACCAGCATAAACGATTCCTCGTGGATCACAGAGGTCAAGATTCCTTATTCAGCGCTTCGGTTACCCAGGAAAGATAAGCAGGTTTGGGGTATCAACATGTGGAGAAACTTACACCGCAGAAAAGAATATTCTACATGGACTTTTGTAAACATTACCGACCAGAATATTTTCTCTTATTACGGAAAGCTGGTGGGAATAAATAATGTAAAACCCCCGCTCAGATTATCATTCACACCTTATGTGTCGGGGTATGTTGAAAAGGATCCGGGGAATAAAAACTGGTCTTATTTTGCAAAGGGTGGGCTTGACTTACGTTATGGCATCAATGAGAGTTATACCCTTGATATGATGCTGATTCCTGATTTCGGCCAGGTACAATCGGATGACCAGGTATTGAATCTTACTCCTTTTGAAATTCATTACACGGAAAAACGTCAATTTTTTACGGAAGCCACCGAGTTATTTGATAAATGTGGTATTTTTTATTCACGAAGGGTAGGCAGTATACCCAAAAATTATTTTGCACCCTATGACAGTATGACTCCTGTCGAAATTGTTACTAAAAACCCGGAACTTACAAGGATCATCAATGCCACCAAGATTTCGGGCAGAAATGCCAGGGGTTTAGGATTGGGATTTTTCAATGCCATGACGACCGATACCTGGGCTGTGCTAAACGATACGGTTTCCGGTGAATCACGCAGGATCATGACCCAGCCGTTTACTAATTATAATGTCATGGTAGTTGATCAAAACCTGAAATATAATTCTTATTTCACCTTCATCAATACCAATTACTGGACCCCTGACTACCGGTATGTGGCAAATGTAACCGGTGGTGAAACGCGTTTATGTAATAAGAAAAACACTATTGCCGTATTTGGCAAGCTGAACATAAGCCAGATATTCCAGGAAGGATCGGAACCGGTGATCGGGCATAAATATGTGATCTCCATTTCAAAACCGAGTGGCAAGTTTCAGTATGAGTTGACGCGTAATGAAATAGGTGATACATATGATCCCAACGACATGGGATTTCTCACCAATAATAACATGGCGGAAAATATTTTACGGCTATCCTATAATACATTCGAACCTGTGGGAAAATTACTGTCCACCCAATCACAGTTTATGGTCGTATACAATACCCTTTATCGGCCCTATAAATTTACCACCTTGGAGGTTGATGTCTTCAATATGCTCAATTTTACCAACTTCTGGGCCAATTACCTGGAGGCAGCGGTTTATCCTTTTGGTTATTATGATCACTATGAACCCAGGGTATGGGGGTGGACTTATAAACTTCCGATGACCTACGAGTTCATCTGGAAAATAGCGACGGATACACGAAAACTATTTCGTATACATAACACCCTCGGGATTGTCAACACGCCGGAAATTAATCATTTCGAATACAATATCGCGCTGATTTCCCGATTCAGATTTTCAGAACGGTTTACGGTTACCTTTACCGTGGAATATGCTAAGAACCAAAACGACCGAGGATGGGTAAATACCACTTATGATTCCTTGATGAATCCGGTAATTTATTTTGGCCGCAGGGATGTGATCACCCTTAACAATATCCTGAATCTGACCTATATTTTCAATACTAAAGCGTCTGTTTCTTTGAGAGGCCGGCATTACTGGTCAAGGGCCAGATACTATGATTATTATACCCTGAATCGTGATGGTAATCTTGAACCCAGCAACTACTGGGGGGATCACAACATCAACTTCAATGCCTTTACCATCGATTTGCAGTTTGTGTGGTATTTTGCCCCGGGAAGTGAATTGAGTGTAGTCTGGAAAAATGCGATCAATACAATAGATAACAATATGAATACAGATTATTTTAAAGATTTCTACAACACAATACGTTCGCCGCAGTCGAACAGTTTCTCGGTAAGGGTTCTTTATTGTCTAGATTATCAAAACCTTAAACGGATCCTGAAAAAGAAATAAAAATGCTTCATTCCCATATGCTTAACCGGGTTCGAGATGAGACAGAAAAGTGTAATTTTGAAGCGTCATAAACACTTAATTTCTATGCAGAGAATCCTTTATATATCAGTGCTGGCGTTGCTTGTTCGTTCCATATCTTTTTCCCAGGAAATCGCACAATGGCGCGGACCGAACCGTGACGGTATTTATAACGAGACCGGCTTATTAAAATCGTGGCCCAATGGCGGACCCAAACTGCTCTGGCATTTTGATCAGCTTGGTGATGGACATTCTTCAGCGGCTGTTACTATCGACCGTGTTTATGCTACCGGAATGTTAAATGGAATCGGCTATTTGTTTTCGTTTTCTTCCGAAGGAAAACTTATTTGGAAAATTCCTTATGGTGAGGAATGGTCGGAAAGTTACCAGGGGTCGAGGTGTACCCCCCTTGTGTATGACGGGAAGGTGTACCTTATGAGTGCTATGGGCAAGTTGATCTGCAGGAAGGCGGATAACGGAAGTTTTATCTGGAGTGTTGATTTGATAAAGGACTTACATGGGGTCAACATCAGGTGGGGTATGACGGAGAATCTTTTAATCGATGGAAACAAACTTTTTTGTACGGTTGGCGGCGCTGAAAACAACGTGGTTGCATTTGATAAAAATACTGGGAAAGTGCTCTGGTCGGGTAAAGGAAAGGGAGAAGCCAGCGCTTACTGCTCCCCGATGCTTCTGAAATTAGCAGGGAGAGATGTTTTCGTGACACACACTGAGAATTCGATTATTGGCCTAGATGCTGAAAAGGGGAATTTACTTTGGAATGTTGATCAACCAAATACCTATTCCGTTCATGCCAACACACCAATCTTTCGTAACGGTTATCTGTATTGTGTTTCCGGATACGGCAGAGGGGGTGTAATGCTAAAAGTGTCCGACGACGGAAGCAGAATCCAGGAGATGTGGAGAAATACCTCTATCGAGAACAGGATTGGAGGATTCGTGATTATAGACGGAAGAATCTACGGTTCGAACGAAAACGGGAAAACATGGTATTGTATTGACTGGACGACTGGAAAGGATCTCTTTTCCGAAAAGATTACAAGAACGGGAAATATAATCTCAGCCGATGGAATGTTATATTGTTATGGGGAGTCCGGAGAGGTCGCCCTGGTGCAACCCCTTGCAACGGGATTTAAAAAAGCCGGAACCTTAAATGTTCCCTATGGATCAGCGCAACACTGGGCGCACCCGGTCATTGCAAATGGACGGTTATACATTCGTCACGGGAATTCGTTGATGGTTTATGATCTTAAGAAATAATATTTATCTATGAAGAGACCAACAATAGCATTATTATTCATAATTCTTTTTGCGGGACAGATATTATCCCAGTCGGTCAATCAATGGAGAGGCCCTGACAGAACCGGTATTTATCCTGAAACCGGGTTACTGGCAGAATGGCCGAAAGAGGGTCCTCCTCTGTTGTGGACTGCAGATAAGATCGGTAAGGGTTTTTCTTCTCCGGTGGCTGATGATAATGCCATTTATATTACAGGGATGAAGGATACAACCGATTATCTGACAGCCTTAAACTTAGAAGGAAAGATTATCTGGCAGGTACCGTTCGGCCCATCCTGGACGAACTCTTTTCCTGATACACGCACTACACCGACGGTAGAGAACAACTCCATTTACGTTCTCAGTGGATCAGGTACTCTGGCATGTATCAATACCTATGACGGAAAGATCAAATGGTCGTTTGATGCGGTTAAAAAGTTTGAAGGCGCTTATGGTGAATGGGGTATTGCTGAGTCACCGCTTATGGTCGACGATAAGGTCATCTATACTCCGGGCGGACCCAAAACAACCATGGTTGCATTGAACAAGATGACGGGAGAAACAATCTGGCAATCGGTATCCCTGGATGATTCCAGCGCCTATGTTTCCCCGCGTTTAATCCAGTACGGAAACAAAAAAATCATTATCACGCTTATCAATAAATATTTTCTTGGCGTTGATGCAAATAACGGAAAGATTCTTTGGAAATACGAATATTCGGCATTATATCCCGAGCAGAGTTTAAAGATATGGCCAGGCGCTCCTAAGACCAACACCATTACGCCACTTTACAAGGATGGATTTATTTATATCACCGGCGGCTACAACCATGTTGGGGCTATGTTTAAATTATCCGACGATGCTTCCAGTGTCAGTCTGGTTTGGACAGATACCACACTTGACTGCCATCATGGGGGCGTTGTATTGCTGGATGGGTATATTTATGGTTCAAACTGGATTGATAACGGACGGGGAAACTGGTGTTGCATCGATTGGAAAACTGGAAAAACCCTGTATGAACAAACTTGGCATACCAAGGGTTCCATCATCTCAGCTGACGGATTGTTGTATTGTTATGAGGAAAAAGGAGGTAATGTCGGTCTTGTCAGGCCTAGCCCGGAGAAATTCGAACTGATCAGCAGTTTCAAGGTTCCTCATGGAAAAGGGCCGTATTGGGCACATCCTGAAATAAGGAAAGGCATTCTATATATCCGGCATGGTGATGCAATAATGGCTTATGATCTGAGAAAAAACAGATGATACGCTACGAAAATCTCCGACCGAAACCTCTATAAATTACCATGCGAAAAGCGTATATCTACAAGTTTGTAATTCCTTTCCTGGTTGTAGTGATAATCGGTTCTCTGATATGGTGGTTGTTGTATAATCCTGTGAAGTCATTCACCGTTTCTGTTCCGGGTATGGATAACAGAAAAAAGGATGCAGTCATACCCGGCGAAAACATAAAAATCGGAGAGGATTACACTTTTTTCAAGGTGATGGAGGATATTCCCGGGACACGATGGCCCCGTTTCCGGGGTAATGACTTTGATAATATAAGCAAGGAAAAAATCCTGCTGATCGATCATTGGGGGAAGGAAGGGCCGAGGATCTTATGGAAAGTAGCGCTTGGTGAAGGGCATGCTGCTCCGGCAGTCTATGATGGTAAAGTTTACCTCCTCGATTATGATGAGGTAAAAAGAAGTGATTTGTTGCGTTGTTTTTCGTTGAATACAGGGGAGGAGTTATGGAGAAGAGGTTATCATGTTCATCTGAAACGGAATCATGGATTGTCTAGAACCATCCCATCGATCAGTGAAAAATTTATTGTGACTATGGGTCCACGTTGCCAGGTCATGTGTTTGAAACGCAAGACAGGCGATATGATCTGGGGTCTTGACCTGGTAAAAGAATACGGTGCGGAAGTTCCATTCTGGTACACCGGCCAGTGTCCGATGATCGACAAGGATACAGTGATATTGGCTGTTGGAGGAAAATCGTTATTCGTCGCCATCGATTGCAACACGGGAAAGAAGGTATGGGAGACTCCAAATCCAAGGAGATGGAAGATGTCGCATGCTTCACTGATGCCGATGACATTTGGAGGGAAAAAGATGTACGTTTATTCAGCTATCGGTGGTATTTGCGGGATTTCGGCGGCCGGTCCTGACAGGGGTAAAGTTATCTGGGAGACGATGGAATTTGCCCCGGCAGTAATTGCACCTTCACCGGTGATACTTGATAATGGCAGAATATTTCTGACGGCAGGTTATGGAGCCGGTTCGATCATGATACAATTAAAGGGAAATAATGACCGTTTTTCTGTGGAGATATTACAGAAATATAAGCCCAATGAAGGATTGGCATCAGAGCAACAGACACCCATACTTTTTCATGGGTATTTATTTGGCATTCAGCCGAAAGATGCAGGTGGCCTGCGGAACCAGTTTGTATCTTTCCGGGAAAATGATTGTCAAACCATTGTGATGAGTAGTGGCAAAACAAAGCGTTTCGGATTGGGACCCTATATTTTGGCCGATGGAAAATTTTTTATTTTGAATGATGATGGAGAGATGACTATCGCAAAAGCTTCTCCCTCGGAATTCACGGTTCTTGATAAAGCAAGAATCATTGACGGCCAGGATTCTTGGGGTCCTCTGGCAATTACAGGAGGATTTCTCCTGATGCGGGATTCGAAACAGATGGTATGTCTTGATATCAAAAAACAGTAGAAGAGGTTAATATTTTGAGCATGAAAACCCGGATAGCATTCATTAGCGCTTTGATTATTCTTCTGGCTATTATTTTATATATGACCATCGATCTTTTTTTCCCTAAACCCAGAAATGAAGTCAATCCTTTTGAGTATGGAATGGAAGAACTGAAAAAAAGTGATTCTGCCTTAACAGCCTATCAGGAAGTTGGACAATTTCAGCCCGGTTTGAGTGAGATATATGGTATTACGGTTGATAACAGGGACCAGATCTATGTTTCGGGGAAAGAAGGAGTGGAGGTTTTTGATTCTACCGGGATAATTCAAAATAAATTTTCAACGGAAGAAGGTGCCCTTACAATTACGTCAGATCAGAAAAACCTGATCTATCTTGGGATGCAGGATCATATTGAAATACGGGATTCCTTCGGAAAGCTTTTAAAAAAATGGAAAAATCCCGGAGAAGGCTCCATACTTACCAGTATTGCGGTCACCGATTTCTTTGTGTTCGTAGCAGATGCCGGCAGAAAAGTCGTTTATCGCTATAATTTGACCGGCCGATTATTGAACAGGATTGGAGAAAAAGATCCCCAAAATAATATCCCAGGTTTTGTCATTCCAAGTCCTTATTTCGATTTAGCGGTTGACAATGATGGTTTTTTATGGGTGGTTAATCCCGGAAGGCACGAACTTGAGAAATACAATTTCGAAGGGAAAATCCTTTCCAAATGGGGTGTAGCTTCGAATACCATAGATGGTTTTTGTGGTTGTTGTAATCCTTCTCATTTTGCTTTTTTACATGATGATTCGTTTGTTACGAGTGAAAAGGGGATCGAACGGGTAAAAATATATTCTCCGCAGGGCGATTTTAAATGTGTTGTGGCCACTCCTGGTTCCTTCGAAGAAGGAACAAAAGGACTTGACCTTGCGGTTGATTCACATGACCGGATTCTTGTTCTTGACCCGGTGAAAAAAATGATCCGGATTTTTAGACATAAGCCTGGATCGGAAACGGATAAGCAATGAAGATCCAGAACAGGCGTAATTTTTTAAATACTCTAGTCAGGGGTGGAATCCTTGCGGGATTCGCTATGCTTGGTGGAGGACTTATTTTAAGATCCAGGAAAAACGAGGCCTGTACACTTGACATACCCTGTAATAATTGTTCCAAATCAAAAGAATGTAATTATCCGGAAGCGATTAGTTTCCGGCAGACCGTATGGCAACTCGATCCTTCGAAATGCATCCAGTGCGGAAGGTGCGCCACAAACTGCGTACTTACCCCATCGGCTGTCAAGTGTGTACACGTATTTGCCATGTGCGGTTACTGTGATCTATGCGGCGGATATTTCAAGCCGGAAACCAAAACCTTAAATACCGGAGCAGAGAATCAGCTTTGTCCGACAAATGCTCTGAAACGCAGATTTGTCGAGGATCCTTTTTTTGAATATACCATTGATGAAACCTTATGTATTGGTTGCGGGAAATGCGTAAAAGGATGTGGGGCATTTGGAAACGGATCTTTGCAGCTTCAGGTACGGCATGACCGCTGTGTCAATTGCAACCAGTGCTCTGTTGCAAGAAATTGTCCGTCGGGGGCATACACACGGGTACCGGCAAATAAACCTTCATTACTGAAGGGGTATGGCAAGGAGTTGATCCCAGAAAATGATAAAAAAGCTCAGGCATGAGACGAAGATTGCATTTTACCATATTGTGTTTACTGTTGCTGTTTCAGAGCCTGAATGTTATTGCTGTCCAGCGTTTCCCGAAACCTGAATTTGAATCCAGTTATCTCCAGCCACAAACCCTCGTACCCGATCCGAGGGCTACGATCCTGTCAGTCCTTGACATTATCGTCCTGACCGGCGCTTTATCCGTTGTCAGCTGGTTGGTTTTGAAAAGACGGTCACGGATCGGGGTCTTTTTCGTTTCCATAGTTTCATTGATCTATTTTGGTTTCTACCGCGAGGGTTGTGTTTGTTCAGTCGGTTCTCTTCAAAACATTGCTCTTTCCCTGTTCAACAGATCTTATGGCATTTCCCTGACGATACTTGCATTTTTCCTTCTTCCTTTGTTGTTCACATTGTTTTTCGGCCGGACGTTTTGTGCCGGGGTTTGTCCTTTTGGGGCCATGCAGGACCTGGTAGCTTTCCGTCCACAAAAGCTGGGGTCGAGGTTAAACGCAATTTTAGGGTTGATACCATACATCTACCTGGGATTGGCGGTACTTTATGCCGCTACCGGAAGTGATTTCATTATTTGCCGGTATGATCCTTTTGTCGGGATCTTCCGTTTCAACGCTTCTTTCGGAATGTTTCTCTTTGCGGGCCTGCTGCTGATCTCAGGCATTTTCATAGCACGACCCTATTGCAGGTACCTTTGTCCGTATGGCGTACTGCTTAACTGGATAAGCCGGTTTTCCTGGAGGCATATGACCATTACTCCTGCCGCCTGCATTCAATGCCGGCTTTGTGAAGACTCTTGTCCCTATGATGCAATTGATTTTCCGATGAGGCAAAAAAATCCTGACAGCAAGCATTTCCGACTCAGGAAGTTTATCCTGATCAGTTTATTAATCCCAGTGTTAATCGGAGCAGGAGGATATACAGGGTCCCTCCTTCATGAAACGCTTGCAGGGGTCAATCCGACTGTCGGGCTTGCCAAACAGGTACTTAACCCCCCCAAAGACACCACTTTACCGGAAACTTTTGAGATCACCGCCTTCCGATCATCCGGGAAGCCGGCTGAACAATTGTTTAAAGAAGTGGATGTCATTCTGGATAACTTTTTTTGGGGAGGATGGATACTGGGTGGTTTCATCGGGTTGGTTTTCGGGATGCTGATTGCCGGCCGTATGCTAACCAAATACCGGGTGGATTATGTCCCCAACAAAGCCCATTGTTTCAGTTGTGCCAAATGTATTGATTATTGTCCTGTTCAACCATAACCGGAAAAAGAGGATGAAAAACCAGAAACCCGATATTAAGACTGTCAGATTATTGCAAAATATTGCTTTGATAAGCGGGATATTTGCCTTTGTCCTATCCATACTGATCATTGTAAATTTTATCCAGGTTAGGCGGGCCGATCCATTAAACACTCCTACCTTAAAAATTCTTCAGGAACGATTAAAAACAAATCCTGAAGATGACCAGTTAAGAACCGAAATCAGGGAACTTGACCTACTTGCTCGAAAAGCATATTTCACCAATCAATGGCAAATCCGGACGGGAGGATTAATTCTTTTCATTAGTGTCGTCATCGTAATTATTTGCCTGAAGAGCATCGAATTACTTAAGAAGTCACTGCCTGAAATGCTTACAACCAAGATGGATGATTTCTGGAGGGATCGAAAAATCAACCGGAAGTGGGTGACAATTTCCGGTATTACCTTGATAGCCTTTGCTTTTCTGGTTGCATTTCTGTCCCAGGATCGACTAGGCCGATCATTAAAAACGGCGTTGGAGTCAACAAATACCAATGGAAATTTTGAAGGAAAACAATCTCACGAAAAACATAATACCTCATCAAAATCAACTTCCGGTGAACAACCTTCCGAAAGTTTTCAAGTCAGAGCAGTATCGGGAGATTCGGTTGATTCAAATGCAAAAGCCTTAAAGAATGGATATCCTTCGCAAGGAGAGATTATCTCCAATTTTCCTTCATTCCGGGGACCTGGAGGTATAGGAGTCGCTTTCCAGAAAAATATCCCGGTGAGCTGGGACGGTAAAAGCGGAAAAAATATTCGCTGGAAAACGGAAATTCCTCTTCCGGGGTATAATTCTCCTATTGTCTGGAGTGGACATGTTTATCTTTCCGGAGCCACTGAGACCCGGAGAGAGGTTTATTGCATTGATGTAGAGACCGGGAAAATGCTTTGGAGGACAAGCGTTGAAAAATTACAAGGTACCCCGTCCCAGGCTCCAAAGGTCAATAAAGAGACCGGACAGGCAGCACCGTCCATGACCACCGACGGAAGGAGAGTTTATGCAATCTTTGCCAATGGCGACCTGATTGCTCTCGACATGGATGGAAACAAAGTCTGGGCAAAAAATATGAGTGTACCGGTAAACCATTACGGACATTCCTCCTCGCTAATCATGTTCCATGACCTTTTAATTGTTCAGTATGATCAACGGGGAGCAGCAAGTGTCATGGCATTATCGGGGAAGACGGGGGAGGTGGTCTGGAAGACTACCAGGAATGTACAGGTCTCCTGGGCCTCTCCCGTTGTTGTCAATACCGGTCAAAGAACCGAATTAATCCTTTCCGCCGACCCGGCAGTCATCTCTTATAACCCAACGACGGGTAAAGAACTTTGGCGGATAGACTGTATTTCGGGCGAAGTAGGACCTTCGGTTGCGTACGCTGCCGGAATGGTGTTTTCTGTCAATGAGTATGCTAAACTTGCAGCGGTTCAGATCGGAGAAACGCCCAAACTTTTATGGGAAGACAATGAATATCTCTCGGATGTACCGAGTCCTGTAGCGACAGAGAACTTACTGTTTTTAGTTACCAGTTACGGAACAATTGTATGTTATGATACCAAAACCGGGACGAAACATTGGGTCAAAGAATTAGGAAATACAACGTACTCTTCCCCGATGCTGGTTGAAGGAAAAGTGTACCAGATGGATAAGAGCGGCATCATGCATATTTTCAAGGCAGATAAGGTTTATACATCAATTGGTGAACCTCAGATTAGTGAGGGTTCTTTTTGCACTCCGGCATTTGCGGATGGGAGGATCTTTATCCGGGGGAATAATAATTTGTATTGTATTGGAAAGTAGTAACTCAAATATCAACGAAGTTGTTGCCCGGATTGTTGCGAACCGTGGAACGTCATTGGATGCGGTGATCCCGATCTTGCAGGACATACAGCAGGAGTTCAGGTTTTTACCGGAAGATGCCTTGCGACGTGTTTGCGAGATCACCGAGATTACTCCTGCAAGCATTGCAGGGATATCATCCTTTTACTCCCAATTCAGGCATCAAAGAGCCGGAGAGCACCTGATCAGGGTTTGTACCGGTACTGCATGTCATGTAAAAGGTGCATTATTTGTTTATGATGCTTTGCGGCGTGAGATGAAGCTGAAAGAATTCGAACATACCGATGGCTTAGGAATTTTTACCATAGAGAAGGTGTCATGCCTTGGTTGCTGTACCCTTGCCCCGGTAGTAAAGATTGACGACATCACTTTTGGTCATGTCACTCCTGAAAATGCCGGAGAGATACTCAAAGATTTCCTCCGCAAAAAGAAAAAAGAAACTGTCATTCAAAAAAAACGTAAACCCTTACTGACGGCTTCACAGGGTGAAATCCGGATCGGGCTAGGTTCCTGTTGCATTGCCAGCGGCAGCTCCGAAGTAAAATCCGAACTCGAAAGAACCCTGGCTGAAACCCGGATCAATGTTACGGTGAAACAGGTAGGTTGTGTAGGAATATGTAACCAGGTTCCGATCCTGGAGATCGTTAAGCCGGGAGAATACTCCTCTTATTACGCGAAGATCAAACCCGAAGAGGTTAAAGAGGTGGTGTTAAACCATTTCAAACCTGAAGGAGTTCTTGATCGTCTAAGAACAGGATTCATTAATATTTTTGAAAATACAATGAGTGACGGGGAGCCGAAATCATTTGTCAGGTATACTGCCGAACAGCGTGATACACCACTAAGCAACTTCCTGGGATCCCAGATCAACATTGCCACAGAACACCGGGGGGAGATCCGGCCCTGTGATTTTGATGAATATAAACGGGAGGGTGGTTTTGGTTCGTTACGAAAATGCCTCGAGGAAATGAAACCACAAGAGGTCATTGATGAGGTAACAAAAAGTTATTTACGGGGCCGGGGTGGAGCAGGGTTTCCTACCGGGAAAAAATGGCAATTGGTGAAAAACCAGCCGGGAGACATAAAATACATCATTTGTAATGGTGATGAGGGAGATCCTGGCGCCTTCATGGACCGGATGTTGCTTGAATCCTATCCTTTCCGGATCATCGAGGGATTGTTGATCGCAGGATACGCTACCGACGCCGGGCACGGGATCTTTTATATCAGGGCAGAGTATACCCTGGCGACCCAGCGGATAAAGGAGGCACTTGAGATTTGCAGGAAACAAGGGATCATTGGAACCAATATCATGGGATCCGGATTTTCGTTTGATCTCCGCATTTTTGAGGGGGCCGGTGCATTTGTTTGTGGTGAAGAAACTGCCCTTATCGCTTCCGTTGAAGGAAACCGAGGATTGCCAAAGTTAAGGCCACCTTATCCATCGTCGCATGGACTCTGGAAAAAACCAACCTTGATAAATAATACCGAAACCTTTTCCCTGGTCCCCTGGATCATCCACCATGGCGCTGCAGCATTTTCGGAGATAGGAACTACAGGAAGCAAGGGAACTAAAGTGTTTGCACTTGCCGGGAAAGTTAAGAGGGGAGGTTTGATCGAAGTTCCGATGGGCATTACCATCCGGCAGATCGTTGAAGATATCGGTGGCGGGATATCAGGGGACAAAAAATTCAAGGCAGTGCAGATCGGTGGTCCTTCCGGGGGATGTCTGCCTGCATCGATGGCTGATCTGACCATTGATTTTGAAGCGCTGACAAAGGCCGGCGCCATGATGGGTTCCGGCGGTCTGATTGTCCTTGATGAAACGGATTGTATGGTGGATCTTGCTTATTACTTTTTATCCTTTACCCAGAATCAATCTTGCGGTAGATGTACATTTTGCCGTATCGGAACAAGACGAATGCTTGAGCTGCTCGATAAAATCCGGAATGGAAAAGGAGTTGAGGATGATCTGATTCACCTGGAGCAGATGGCGAACAACATACACCGTGGAAGTCTTTGTGGATTGGGGAAGACTGCTCCTAATCCAGTCCTGACAACCCTGCGTTACTTCCGGCAGGAGTACGAACAACATCTCCATGGTCATTGTCTCGCCGGAAAATGTTTACCCCTTCTTGAGTACACAATTCAGGAAACCTGCATCGGCTGTACCAAATGTGCCCAGGCTTGCCCGGCCGACGCTATCGCTTTCAAGCCTTATGAAGTACATATAATTGATCTGGAAGCGTGCATCAAATGTGATATCTGCCGACAGGTTTGTCCGGTAAATGCTGTAACAGTCCAATAAAATATGCGGATTACGATCGATCATATGCCGGTTGAGGTTGAAGAGGGGACGACGGTCATGCAGGCCGCTGCCCGGCTGGGAATTCAAATTCCCGCTTTATGTTACCAGAGAGGATCCGGCAATCATCCATCATGCATGGTTTGCCTGGTACAGGAACTTAATACAGGAAAGTTTATCCCTTCCTGTGCACATCCTGTAATGGAAGGAATGAATATCCTTACCCATTTGGTCGAAATACGCGAAGTACGCAGAGAAGCCCTGGAGTTGTTGCTCAGTGATCATGTTGGAGATTGTGAGGCTCCATGCCGTCTTTCGTGTCCTGAGTTTATGAACATTCCATTGATGAACCGCCTCATCGCTGAAGGTAAATTTATAGAAGCACTTTCGGTGGTGAGAGAAGAAATCGCGCTGCCGCTGATATTGGGGTGCATATGCCCGGCACCATGCGAAAAAGCATGTCGCCGGAAACCAATCGATGGAGCCTTAGCAATTTGTCTGTTAAAAAGGTTTACTGCGCAGGATGACCTGAGAAGAAGTTCCGACCTGATGCGCGGGGTGAAAAAAAATGGTAAAAAAGTAGCTGTTATCGGTACCGGTCCGGCCGGTTTATCAGCGGCTTTCCATTTACTCAGGTTAGGTCATGGTTGTGTCTTGTTCGACAAAGCTGAAAAGGCCGGAGGTACGCTAAGGTATCAGATTCCTGAAGAAAAACTTCCCAGGGCGCTCCTCGATTCTGAAATTGAGTGTATCCGGAAGATGGGAGCAGTTTTCATATTAAATACCTTGGTTGAAAAGGAAATGTTTGAAAAAACCATCATCAGGGAATTTGATGCAGTGATCCTGGCAACTGGTAACCAGGTATCTAATCCGGTCCAGGACTTTAATCTCGAACCAGATGAATTTTGCTCTTTGATCAATAAAAAGACCTTTGTAACCAGTCGTCCGGGTGTTTTTGGATGTGGCAGTGTGGTTCGTGAAGAGCACATGGCCGTAAGGTCGACGGCCCAGGGAAAGACTGCTGCAATTGAAGTCGACATTTTTCTGAAGACCCATAATCCAAGAAGAATTCATTTCAAATTTCATTCAGCCATCAGTCATCTGTTTAAAAACGAGTATGGTGAATATTTGAAGGAGAGTATTATTTCCGGTAGAAATGAGCCGATAAGAGGCTTTTTATCCGGCTTTTCAGATGAAGAGGCAATGCACGAAGCGAAACGTTGCATGCACTGCGATTGCCGGAAACCTGTAAGTTGCAAACTCCGGATCTATGCTGATGAGTACCATGCAAACCGAAAACGGTATATGGGAGTGGAACGTAAATCACTGATCAAAAATATTCAGCACGAATTAGTGATTTACGAGCCTGAAAAATGTATCAAATGCGGTTTATGTGTGGATATTACTAAAAGGGAAGGTGAAGATCTTGGGCTGACTTACATCGGACGGGGTTTTGATGTTCACATAGGTGTACCCTTTAAGGAAAATATGAATGAAGCGCTTGTCAAAACAGCAACGGCATGTGTCGAAGTCTGTCCAACGGGAGCATTGGCATTTAAAACATAAATAACCCCACCCCCTTGGGGGTGACTAAAAAGTAAGGACCAAAGATAGTTTTATTAACTGATTTTCAACAGGAAAATGTTAGTAAATTGTTCGCATATAATTGATATTCAATGCTATAAATCATTATCTTTGGATAAAC